>Ga0209611_10000461_pt1 | contig 60164 bp, 25 predicted proteins | sample S1TSphgellanicum_3_FD_187693 | JGI IMG/M metagenome (GOLD analysis project Ga0209611, IMG submission 187693) | Host-associated microbial communities from peat moss isolated from Minnesota, USA - S1T2_Fc - Sphagnum magellanicum MG (SPAdes) (version 2) | ecosystem: Host-associated > Plants > Peat...
TTTATTTGTTTTGTCAACTACAATGATCCTCTACAGTAAATCTACCTACAAGTGAATTTAGGTAGTTCATAACCCCATTACCTATACCCATTTTCATGGGTGTCCTGTTTTTCTTTTAAGAACCATTGAATTATGAGACATGGTGAATTACATGGGTAGAGGATAAATATGATCAAACCCTCCCACACTATATAAAATAAAAAACCACCCATCGGGAAGGGGAAAGGAAGGAATAAGAGGTGAGGACCAATGCCCACATGGAAACAATGTTCAAAAGTGCAAATGCACAAACAAGCTCAAAATGGAGAACAATGAGGACTTACCAAGGGGGGAAAAAGTGTGACCTATGTATTAAACCCCTCACATGTTGCATGAAGAAGATTAGGCAAGGAGATGGGTGAGAAACCGAAAAGGGCACCAATAAGTCTCTCTTGCAACAACTTTCTTTCTTCAAGATGGAGGCAACTTGAACTCTTCATAAAATCATTGACACCTTTGTCTATAAACTGAATGCAAAATTGATAGAGGAAAGCCTCCAAAACCCTTGGTTGACCATGCCCATGTTGACACATTGATGAAAAGAATTATCAGCCTATTAGTGTAAGCACACAAATACTTTTATGGTGAGAAGGATAAACATCACCAATGTGCTTTTGTAGTATAACCCATCCTTTGCTTCCGTTGTAATCATCATGACCATTCCTTAACAAGAAACGATAGCTTGTGTAATTAAATTTGCATGAATGGGATTGATGATAACAATATTAGGCAAAATGTGGACCCCATCTATGGTGAGCACAATATCAACTTGTTGAAAAAAATATTAGAAGGAAAGTGATAGGAGGTCATATGTTTGCTTATGCAAAACATGAAACCCAACATCTTTAGCAATCGAAACAAAAGCATCCCAAACAATCTTATGGATTGTGGTGCAATCCCGTTGTGAGAACATTTAAGAAGGTGTATTCTCATTGAGTCTATAGATTGACCATAGATGCAATGGACCAAGCCAAGAGTTGTTGGATTGGGTACGTGCAACCTAATGTGCGATGATGTGGAAAAGATGTCCTAGGGCATACAAAATGATAGAATGACTCGGCAACAAGAAAACCAAACACTAAAACCCAAGCTTGTGCAAGATTTCAAGCATGTGTAATGAGGATCAAAAGACATGTTAGAAATGATGATGGAAAATGAATATTCATGCAAACATTTAAAAATGTCTTCTTGAAGATGATCAAATCCATTTTTTGAAAATTGTTTGAAAGGAAGGATTCAAACATTTGTTATTAAAGGAAAAAGGTTATGCATTAGTCTCAAGTGTGTTTGGAATGGAAGCAAACCTAAACTACAAAAATAGAGATCTTGCAAGAGTTTGGAGGTATTGATTAGAGCCACCATCCCCCAATTCCCCAAGTATTCCATTAGGGTGATGGTTTCAATGGAGATGAAACCTATCCTCACTATATAGATGGGGATAATGACTTGCCAACAAACTAGAGGAGCTTTTGAACATTTAAAAAAACTTGAACCCAAAACCCTCCCAAAAAAATGGATGATGATTGAATCAAAAGAGGTTAGTTGGCAACAAAAATTCAGGAGTAGGAAGAATGAACATAAAATAAAAGATGGCTTTGGGCAAAACACAAAAATAGGATCTCAAAAGTTAGATGAACATTGTTTAACTTGAATAACACCTTTACATAGTGCACATATTTGTCCAAGGCATCCTAGAAAAAGGAAGAGGCAAAGGAGGTAATTCCAAATGGAATGCCCAAAACCCAAATGCCATATAAAAATATGTAAAAACTAGTTGAAAAGGAAAAACATGAGAAAGGCCAAAAATGGAGCAAAATGTGCACCTGTGAAACATGAACAAATCTTGAAAATCTCACAAATGTTAAATTTACCCTTAAATAAATCTCTTGTATTCTAGATCAAATAGAGAGTGGGGAAATTTTTTAAGGGATTTCACTTGGTGAACTATCACAAACCAAATAATATCATAATAAAGTTACCAACACCATTGCCACTACCTTAATAATGGTATGAGATCTAAAAAAAAGAATTATCACTATTCACACACCTAATTTCCACATTGAGAAAAAATCTTCAAAGTGGCAAATTAGATCAAAACACAAGAAAGCTTGCAACTTTGAAGACAAAATATGTTAACATGTGAAATTTTTTGAATACACCGCACATTCCTAATAAATTAAAACATTTGAAAATTTTCGAATTAGCCCATTTCAAAATTTAAGCAATTTTGAAAAAAAAAACTGTGATATGGACATGATAAGTAATATATTACATCTACAATAAAAAATTCATCACATAATGGGTATGCCATTTTATGGAATGTTCAAGTAAAATCATGAGAAACAATAATGCCATGAAACACAATGAATTTTTTTTTGGCAAGTTTTTGTTATTTTGAGAAAAACTTGTTTACTTCAACAAATAATTTCCAATTTTGCAACACCAAAAAAATTGAAAGAAATCTTTTTTGTTACATGTATGGTTAAGTAAGTTTAATGGAGGATGAATTTAATGAAAAAGTCGCCTAGCAAGTACATAGGTCTTTAGTTGTAACTTACAAATTTGTTCCAAGTTCAAGTCAAAATTGTATCCTAAATTTAACATAGATATGAAATCTCTTCATAACAACAAACAAACAATAAATAATACATTACATGTATAATAATTAATACGTAAAAAACATATCTTAGGAAGGTCCTCTTTAACAAATTGGACAGGGTGCAAGGTTATTATAGTTGTGAAATTAAAATAGTGAAATAAAAATGATACTTAATATGTTTATTATTTTTTCTATTGGTTATATATAACTTAGTTGCTGGAAGTGGTTACATTTGGAGCCCATGTTTTAAGTCTTATAGCCACAAGTTTCATCCTTAATCTTGCATTTGGATTTGCCTTGACACCTTCATGTCCACACCTTCAACCATGTTCTTTGTTAAACACCTAGAAACTACATGCACATGGCAAGCCACACATTTGATCAATTCTGACATTCACCTCATTTTGGAACCTTGGGTTAACCTCGACCTCTAAACAAGTGAGATTAAATTTGTTGCGGACCTCCCAAACTGGTTGAAGACCTTGTCGTTTGGGATGACAATCTCCTATCTCATGGCCTAACTATAGACTTGTCTAGTTTGAAGATTTAACATGTTGAAAACACCTCCTTGACACTTCCTTTATTCACTAGCATCTATGCAACTTATGAGTGCTAACAAATTGGGAGTTGAACCCGGCCCAACATTTAGATTCACAACCCAATTCATCATGGGGGTTGCCTCGTGGTGGTCCAAACTTGAGCTTCGACTATGCGAATCCTTTCATTTGAAGGTTCAGCTAGAAGGGCATGTCATCTATCTTCCTTTATTGAAAACAAGATTATATAGTTGCACATTCTCATTGCCAAGTTTCTAAATGTCATTTTCAAACTCCAATTCATGGAGCTTTCATGTTTTTAATTTCTTATTATGCAATGTAACAATTCATGAAACTTCTTAACTATTGGTGTTGAAATGTGTCACACTTGCCAAGATGTAAAGGTTGTAAAAAAAGGGTTGGGTTGCCAATAATTATGTCATTTACAATAATGCATACATGTGATGAAGGAAGATTGTGAGAGCTAAATCATATCTATGAACATTGTTGCAATGGATTTGAAAGTTGTTAAAGGAGGAAATTATGTTTTTAGTCATATGTTTATATTTTAGATCGTATGTTTGGTGCTTAGAGTATTTAGATTGAAATTTAGAGAAAAAAAGCTTAGTAAAAGAACAAATTAGTGAGGTTAGGTTTAAGATCATATACATGTGTTAGGACAATTGTTATGTTTATTTAAAATTTTTACCACCTACACATTAGTTGAACATTATGATTATTGTCATCATCTAAAATTATTTAAAACTATTTTCAACAATTTAAAATTATTTTCATGCACATTCTATAATCAAATTTTACTTGAAAATAAGTCAAGTGTTATAATCATTTGACTAATAATTTTTGAGCAAGTGTAACAAATTGAAGCTACCTTAGCAGATGTTTTCTAGTTAAAAGTAGTCCCACTTTATAATCACAATAGCCATTCATTCAAAATATCAAAATCTCCCTCGCCCCCAAAATAAAAAATAAAATCAATGACTACAACCTTGTATTTGTTATTTATTTGTCTTTACTTACAACTGATTATTATTATTATTATTGTTTTTGTGGATTAATAATTATTTATGTCATTCAATGTCAAACTCAAAATTAAAGAAAATATATTTACAATACATTTTCCTAAGGTTATTAATATCTATATGTATTTGAAGACACTTGAGTTCATTCTTTCAAAGGGGATTTATGGACACACCAACCTTAAAAGCTACTTAGCAAACTTTGTTGCAAAGAGAAGAGAAGAAGAAAGGGAAGAGAAAATGGGTTCACAAATAAAGCTAGACCCACCCCACACCCGACCCCACCCCCACCGGAAAAAGGGGTACTAACGAAAATAGTAAATAGTAAATACTCTCTTTTTACTCTTGTGTCTGGCACGCGGCCTGCTGCAGCAACGGCGGCAAGTTACTATGTACAAAGTTACTTGTGAGTACAGAATTTGCACGGTTGTAGTACCACCCGCGGTACGGCCCGGGTACACGGCTCTTTAATAAGAAGACGCCTCCTGTGCTTCATTTTTACCGTTGGATGTTGTACGGCTTCCATTTGGTGCATTCGATTGTGCATTGGCACTGTACGGCCAACGGGTCGGGGGAAGGAGAATCGGGTTGGGGCCGGGGGGGGGGAAGGGGGGGTGCTCCGGGCAGTGTTTATTTTGTCAATTTTGTGATGTAGCCAAAGTGGCGATGATCTGCAGGAAGATTTAGCCAAATATAGCTTCCAGATAAATATGAAAGTAAAAATTTCTAAATATACTTTTTTTTGGGGGCTAACCACTTGAACCCAAAAAATGTATAAAAATGGGGTGATTTTTCAAAAATTTGGCCAAAATATGGCTATTAAAAATCACAAAAAAACACTTGATTTTTAGCACTTCAAATTTCTAATATAGGGCTGGCTCCCAGAAACTGGTGTGGTTGTAGTTTGTACTTTCCCCTGAAATTTTGATGTTTTTATTGCACTTCCATTTTCCCATAGTCTCCTCTTCTTTCAATTAATTATTTAGGAAATTGAGACAAGTGATTGCTGTAGTTCCTTGGTAGCTTTGACAATAATTATAATTATTTTCAGAAATGTTCAAATTTTCAAACATGATTTTTTTTCTTTGAAAAATATTTCATGTTCATGAATATTTAATTTGTTGAAATGAAAATTTCAAAATTAATTAATTATTCCACAAACATTTGTGGAAGTAGCCAACGTTCTATACCTTAGGCCTGATTAATGTATTTGGAGGGTACCTTACATTCATGAATATCCCTCTTACAAATGAGGAGGGATCCTACACCTACTACTTAAGAGTGGGAAGGAAATTATGCCTACTTATCCTAAGGAACTAGGAACACCCTATCTGAGGGCATTACCTTACATAATAAATTTGCACAATATTTTTCTTTTTTCCATGTGTTCCCTTTTCTAAAATGCTCTGCATTTCTAGGAGGCCATATTACTGTAAATAACGTGCCGTCCCCTAACACTAAAAGTTTCATCCAGGTTTTTAAAAATAAGGCAAATCCCCAAGGTGAGGGACATACCCAACATAAGGGACCTAGAATGAAGTAGTACTAGCTAAGTCTAGCCCCACATTACGTCCCCAATCTGTGAGCTTTATTGGCCTTGCCTACCAAGATTCATTATGGAGTATAGTAGCTTAAGGGATTTCAGCCCCTAGGTAATAGGTCTATTTTTATATGAGGATTTTTGAAAGATGATATTTTGGCTTGTGTTGAAACTTGAGATTAGTTACAGAGTTATAATAATATCTTGAAGGATTTTGGTTTCTTTTATAGCATATTTTTTGAAAATTATATTTTTGCGTGGTGAAATATTTGAGTTTCCATAATTCTTCTTTTGCCTTAAGATATATATTTTAATGTAAATGGCAAGGCTGTAGTGTGTGACACCCCACTTTTTGTTCATCATAAAGCATGATGTGAACATTATCATAAATTTAAACATACATAAATCACAAGGTGTAGAAGGGGAGGGTTCTCAAAACCTATTCATTAAGAGCAAGCGGGAGCTTACACCCAATTGTCCTAGTCTTATGGAGTAGGTGTAAGATCTCTCTTCTTTCTCCTAGGAGCAATATTCATGACATAAAGTGCCCTCCAAATACACTTAGGAAATTCCTCCTAGTACTTTACAAAATTTCTTGAAATGCATTGCGTAGTATAACAGGAGTTCCATTTTTCTTTCGAAACATCCCCCATTTTTTAGGGTTTATTTCCCAGGAAAAGAAATTCACCAAAAAAATAAAAATTCCTGCAAAATTACGAGAATTTCTTTTTCACCATTCCTTATTTCCTTCAAAATAATTCCTTGGCTTTTACTTTTCAAAATACGGCCCGTGTTACTTTTTTAGTTTTTTTACTGTGATACCTTGCAGGGACCTATCGGCCTCAAGGCCAGGGTATTCCCGAAAGAATGGGCCCTTAGCCTCCGGCCTCAGGGGCCCGTTATCGAAAGTGCCCAAGCCCTTGGGCTTACCCTGCACAAAATACTATGAATTCCAGAAAGTATTAAAGAAACAAAAACAGGGTAGCCACCCAAAAAAATAAAATCCTACCCGGCTGAAAAGAAATTTTTCTCGAAAGAAAAGAATAAAGGGTGTGGTAAGTCAGTGAGTAAGTAGCAAGTAAGTTCGTAGGCGGTGATTGGAAGGAGGCGGGGTAAAACGTACGCGTACGGATTCTATTTTTACTTTTGTACTGCCCAGGTTTTCACCCCTTCTCTCTCATCGCAAAATCCCCCTCCGCGTTTCTCCTCGCACCCACTCTTCGCGATTTCGTTGCGATTTCTTTTTTCCTTTGCAGATCGCGTCCGCCATCGCTCCGAGCTTCGTCTCTATCCTCTTGCGAAGGAGAAGAGAGAGAGAGTCCGAGAGAGAGAGAGACAGAGACAGAGACAGAGCAAGCTAAATTTTGCGTCGCCTATATGGAGTTCAAGAGACGGGAGGAGGTCGCCTGGTGCAGGGACGAGGAAAGCGAGGAATGTGTTTCGTCCGGTATCGACGAAGAGATTATTATAAAGAGCGAGCAGGACTTGGACGCACCTGATTTGAACGGGCGTTATTTGAAGAAGGAAGGTGAAAAAAGAGGAACTGGGAAAGAAGCATCAAAGAACGAGATCAATTGCAGCACACTAGGTGAGGAACGAACTTCAAACGAGGCTTCTCGATTTTTGTTCTCTGTCTATCGCCAATAGCATAAGCTTTTGCTCTCTTGTTTTGGTTTTGAAATTTTTTGTTGAGCCTCATAGGCCTGTTTTCACTGGCGATGTAAGTTCTTGTATCTGCCTTGTTATACGCACTGGAGCTCGTTAGCTGTCATGGTTTTTGTTCTGACGGTGACATGTTTGACGCTAGCATCGCTGCGGGTTCTTCTCATCCTCCCTCAAGAACTTAGCGGCAAAGGCAGCCGTGTACATGCTCTCTTTCATTGATTCATATCAAGAGGCTAAGTAGACTAGTTATCTTTTGCACTCTCGAAGTTCTCACTGATCATTAGGATTGGAGAGACTTATTCCTCCTGCTTCCCTGAGAGACTGCAATCGTGCTTGTGACGGAAGTACAACTCCAGCTCGCCTTCCTTCGACCAAGAATCCCTAAGAACTACTACTAGATCTATATAAGTAGTTTGCAGCAGATCGACAATCCCGAGACGAAAACGACACTGCCGTTATCACATGTCTGACTGTCTCGCAAGCTTGCACTCCACTTTGTAGTCATGCCAATCCGAACAGCGCCCGGCGGATATCCAGTGAGTGTCACAGAGATTGGTTCCATCTTTCTGCATCTCCGTATCCGACATCTCTTGAAGTCAAATCTGCTGGGATGGGGGACAGGTGACTCGATTGGGAGGTTCGGCATACTGTCCAAAAGAGTTGCTGGTGAAAGAAAGGCTCCTGTGAAGAAGAGGAAGGCAGCGAAGGAAGAGGACTTTGAAGAGCAGAACTCGACGGCATGTCCAGCTCGTAAATCCAGGGATGGCGGCCCTAATAAGGTAAGCAAGCTATGAAGCCCACGCCACTCTCTGATTTGATTCAAAAGTGTGACATTTCTCCTCTAACCCCCAAGTGAGCGGAGCTAGGGAGCATGCTCAGGGTTGCACTTCGGGGCAACTCCCGGAAACAGCAAGGTACTTACCCCCAATATGATAAGATGCTGAGTGGCACAAGATCAGAGCATGTATGCCATGGAACATAGGTAGTGGTGTCGAGGATTCTTGATTTCCAACACCTAATCCAAATTGCTGGTTCTTGCATGGGCCAAGCAGATCTTGCCCTGGTTGTTCCTGAGATTTCCAGTGAACCACTTACAGCTATCATAAGATTTGAGGGCCTTTGCGGCAAACATTTTTCTTCTAATAACTTTTCTGAGTGATGTCTTGGTGTTCAGGTTAGCAAGAAGCAAAGCAGACAGAACATTGGGGAGGGAGCCAAGCTGTTTCTTGACAAAAACCTACAAAATGATCCCCTGGATAATAGACAGTTTCTATCTGCACCATCAACAGGTTGTGGATCTAGTAGCATCAGCAACTCAGAATCAAGGAAGAGGGAGTTTGGGAGATGGCAGAAGGCTGGAGACGATTTGGATGGGAATGAGAGGTGGACTGATGAGTCTCTGAAGTTTCTGGTTGAAACCTGTGCTCCTCTACATATGCAGCAGGTTGGGGAGCAAAGCGATGGCCATGTCAAGTACCAGAAGAAATGGACATCAATTCTGCAGGCCATGCAGCAGAGATTTGGAAAACATTTTACAAAGAAAGAGTGCCAGAGCAAGTATTGGGGTGCAAGTTGTGAATGGGCAGATTACAGGTATTCTTATTGTGCTTCTGTGACACAATTGCATGGTTTGGTTGCTCCAACCGAAGTGAGTCTGGTTGATCAGTCATACCCAGTCCATGACAGCTCTTGCTATTTGCCCTGAGAAATTTTGTTTGATTGCTAAGAGTTCAGGTGGGCACATAGCACTGCTGTTGAGACATATGTAAAATTGAGAATGATACTCAAGATAGATGCTTAAGTAACACAGACACTGTTGCATGTGCTTCAGGTATTCTTCCTCCAAGATCCATCAGAGGGATCTTTCCAGGAATTCTTCTGTTGCTGGAAGGGAACTTCTCAAGCCTAAGTTCTATGATGTCTGGTATGAAACAGCTGAAAAAGTTCGTGTACTTGAGCCAAGCTGTGGAACCCAAGACTCCATGAGAGAGGAAGAGGGACTTAATGGTCAAGGTGTTCTGAAGCTGCCAAACACAGAGTTGACCTTGAGGTGTCTGGGGATGGAAGAAATGTCCTCAAAGCACCAAATGCAGGATTGTACCAGTTCAATGAGAGCGATACAACAGCTCATGCAGACCCACCTACAGGTTCTGCTCTTTTTGTTCAGAGTTTAGTGCAGTAGTGTTGTTAAGAAAGCTGTAGACAAGCTTCAATGTTTCACCAAATTTTGATGTTCTTGATTGGTCCTGGGACAATGGAATCAGTCATCATGTATTTTGTGGAATCCTTTGTAGCCACTTCGTTTCTTACACTAGCAAATGCATTCTTCAACCTGCTCTTTTAGACTGAGCTCATTGGGCCCTCAGGTTTCAAGTAGACTGGGAGAGGTTGCTGCAAAGTAGCTCTTAAAACTGGTCTAACTTCTTGATATCTTCCAATGACATCCCATCCTTTTGTTGCAGGCATCAGAGAAGAGAGAGGAGGCTATAAAGTACCACACAGAGTTCATGATGCAGCTCCTCGCACAGCACGTGGAACATGTGGAGAAGAGATTCAGCAATTTTGAACAAAGTCAGCAACCCCAGCATGACTTGCTTGAGCACATCAACGAGAAGGTAGAGAAAGTACTTGATGGCTTTACAACTCTGAACAACCACCTCTCCACTCTTGCATCTCAAATTTCCAAAACCTTGGAGACTCCATCATCAGGTTGAAAAACAAGACTTTCATCACTCAAGTTTCTCTGTTCATTTGCATTTCTTCTTCTTTTTGTTCATGATGATGTATCGGCTGTGTATCATGTCAATGTCAATGGGTGGGGCTTGCCACCCCATTTCTGCTTTCAATCCTTCTTCTCTTAATCCCAACAATAGTGAAGTGCTTTTCACATTTGCTTAATTTTTGAGAGAAAAGTAACTAAAGATTTAAGTACAACGCCTTGGACAAACTTTCAAGCAGGCTAGAAATGGATTTTGCAATAGTCAAACCACACAAGCCAAGAAATCTGAAGAGCCAAACAAGAGGAAAACAAAATATTAGATTTACAGCATCCTCTCACAGAAGTTCAGTCATGTACATAACATGTGTTATGCTGCAGTAAAGTAAATACATATATGTTATGCTGCAAATAGGACCACTTAATTTCTGCTCCCAAAATCTCCAGGCATTTGAGTGCCCTCACTTGGAACAGCCTAAGTTTGAGGTAACAATTTAAGAATAGATAGATATCTAGTAGCATTGTAATTTAACAGGGACACTACTAATCAGCAACCAAAGACAAACTTCATAACTATCAACAAACCCTATTTCCTGGATGTCACCAAACGAGGCGCAAACAATGTAACCAAGCATAAATGAAGCATGGAATAATCCCTTCCCTTGCTCAATCAGTTTGCACAAATATGATATGCTCATTTACTCATCCCAAAAAACCCTTTGGGACAGTACTTGTACTAGAACTCTCATATTTCCCTCACTCATTCCTTAACCTCTTAGCACATTATTTGTAACAGAACTCTCAGTTCACCCTCATTTGTTCCTAAACCCCCATTGGGCATTATTTGTAACAGAACTCTCAGATCACCCTCATTTGTTCCTAAACCCCCATTGGGCATTATTTGTAATAGAACTCTCAGATCACCCTCACTCTTTCTAGAACCCTTGGGATCATCCTCACTCATTCCTATACCCTCATTCATTCCTACACCCCCTGGGGAGATTACTTGTGACAGAGCTCTCAGATCACCCAACTCTGAGATCTCCCTCACTCATCATTCCTAGACCCCTTAAGAGATCACTTATAACAGGATTCTCAGATCACCGTCCATGGTTATCTGAGAAGCTTGAAAGGCTTTATCTAGGCTCAATCTCACTGACTTCCCCCATTGAGTTACTAAATGCCTAGGATATACCTTGGGTGGCTTCCATCAAAAAGCCTGACAACATTCAGCAGCACAAGGTTGGCCTAGGACATCTACCCCTGACATGCAAAACATGATGTCAAAAACTACTGCTACAGAGCAAACAATTGGTGTATGTAGGTTGTAAACCTAGATTAAGCTGACATAGAGGTGTAGAACCTAATAATGTAGTGGACCTATCAACAAATGTTATGTCACAGCAACTCTGGATTACCAAAAGGATTCTGGTAATGAGGAGGAGGCAATGCCAGTTGACCAGGGATAGTTTGCATTTGAGGAGAAACTCCTACACCATATGGATACCGTGGAGGGGCAGCTACTCCATAGGGATTGCCAAAAGGGTTTGGACCTGTGGTGGTTATGCCCATCATCTGTTGATGCTGCAGCATTAGCATAGCTTGGTGTTGCTGCATCATAGCCATCTGCACATTCGATGGTGGGGCAAACTTATCTGATGCCAAAAATGGATCCATATGCTGGACAGATGGCATCCCTGGAGCTCCATGGAATTGATTGGGTGCAGCAGTATTCATGCCCATGTTATAGCTGTTTGGAGCTACTCCATTGGGACCTCGCCTTTGCAATGCATCATCATATAGGCTGTCAAGTGTCAACTTATCAAGTCCACCAGCCTGCAGACACAATGTGATACATTATTGGCATACTCATAACCTTCCATCACATACCAGACACATCTATCAAAGTTTCTCCACAAAGTTTCTCCATGGTACATATATGTAGTCATTACTACTACAAAGTAAAGAGAGGAAGCACAGTGCAGATACACTGTTCATTACCATGAACTTAAGAACCATAGACCCCCTCCCCCATTTAAAGGCAAGATTGCATATACAAAATAAGCAAAAGATACTCATAAAATTTTCACATCAGAATATCTAGGAGGGCTCAAGCTATGCCTCAAGTTCTTTGAATATGGTCAGAGATCAAGACAATTGTACTCATGCCATTTCCTGTTGCAAATAGGCAGGCTCCTGTGAGCGTGTCCAAACAGGGGCATAAAAAACACACAGGAAGAATTATGTTATGCACTTGAAAAGCTCCACAGCTGGCAATTAAACATGCTCATCACACTTTGTGCTTTAGACTTAACAGCATACTACAATGTTCCAGTGAAGGATATCACAAAATATGCAGCTCAAACCCAGTTGCTATTCTTGCCCTGCATTTAGCACAGACAGGACAGTACCGGTAGACTGCTGAGCTTCCCAGAAGGAAACAACAAAATGACAGGATAGTGAGCAACCAGTGACTAGGACAGGGCATGATACAGATCAAATGGAGAGCACGTACAAATTTGCTATTGGTAGCAACACTTGTGTTATTGGTGGGATTTGTAACCAATGCAAGCTCCCAACCAGTGGTCCCATTTGCATTATATGTAGATCCAGTCCTATTTGCAGTCGTTGTACCTGACCAACACCACTCCACAATGTCAAGACATATTTCATACTCAAGGATTCAACATCTGCCCTTATGCAAAAACTGAAGTTCATTCATAAGTTGGATACCCACTCATCAAAATTCTCTCAGCAACTCCAAGCAATTGAAAAGAAGTGTGCATCCAAGTCCACATCATTTTTAACAGCAAAGAGGCCCCATCCTCAGTTCTCTTCAAACCACAGTTTGATTGATGTCTGATTTGAACAGTAGACAACATTGATAGAGTAGAGCTTCTTGAGAGTTTATACAAGTTCTCACTTTCTGGAACAATAGCAAGTGCCAATGCATTACTCTCCTCCAATGCGGCTGCTGCATTTGGCAGGTCCTCATCCAAACCCTGCAATTCTTGTAACAGTCACCAAATCACTTACAGAGATAATTATATATGACAGCTTCTCTGGATGAGCAACCACACACTAATTTCTGGAATACATTTTTCTCTACTACTAGAATTGACTATAGTCAAGTTTTTTCCCATGTGCCAATTTGGAGCCCTAAGTGAACCACTAGCCTAGAAAGGCATGATGAACCCAAAATTATGGTCTGCAAGATGCTCTGTAACAGCCCAACAGCAGAACTTCCTTCAGTGGAGGAAATATTCAGTTTGTTACAGTTTTGCAAAAGCACTAGCTAAAGCTGAAATGTGATAAAACTAAGTTTGTCAGCATCCTATTAAAAATAGTTACACAATTGTCCCAGAAACCACCTCTGGGCAACCTTTTGAGAAAGACACCCACCAGAAGATCACCAACTGGTTCAACTGGTGGAGGTGGAGAAGGTGTTGATTCTGGAAGAGGTTCTGCTCTAGGTGAGGCATCCCCATAAACTTCCTCTTTAATGTCAGATGATGGAGTGGGCTGGATACGTGGAAGGGGTCGCTCCTCATCCTCCTATTCCAGAAAGTTCCAAAAAGAATCAGGTATATTCTCATTTCTATATCAAGAGAATTCCAGCACTTGAGAAAGAGAATTTCATCACTTACCGGGACATCTTTCAGATAAAGAGTTTTACTTGACGCTGCACGTGGAGCATCTTTCACATACTCTTCCATTGTGGAGAGGAAAGACTGAGGAGGCTGCATCACAGGAGATGCATTTGTTAGATCAGATCCTAAGAAGTTCACAGCCAACAGCAGGCTGTAGGAAGTTCATGCCAATATCTATTTGACAAAATGGTGGCAGAGTTTCAAAGAAGCACTTGGAACTGGCACCATTGACATGTGATCCCTGCCTTTATAAACTTAGAGGTATTGAAGGACTAAGATATATTGCAGGCAAATAAAAATCATCAGAAACATCAACCTACCTGCTCAAGGGTTGGAAACTGGAAGCTACGAGCATGGTCAAGCCCCTTGCACACCTCATAAAACTCTGATAGTTGGTCAGCCTGCAATGATAGACATCAAGAGAAATAACCAGGATAAGTAAAGCCTTTCATAAATCCAAACATACAGATTATTTTTTCAAAATGACAGAAATGGTGCATCCACCAGTAGTAAAAAGCCTGCAAAAACTACTTGTTCCACTGGAAACCCTAGTAGAAACTTACAGAATTGAACAGAATTCATCCCTTGAAGCACAACCTTGCAATGCTGTTGAAGGCACAAGCAAAAAGAGTATTCCTTATTGCCATTGGACGGACAGACATCTACTTTCATATCAATTGCTGCATTTTCTCTCCACAAGGACCAGATGCCAACTTTGGTCATAGGGCTCTAACCTGCACCCCAGCTCGCTTATATATCTCAAGTGCTTTTAAGGCATCAACTCTCTGCATTTCAAAAAACTGCAGACAAGAAGACAATTTTTAGTTGGAAAACAAAACAACATGTGGGGCTGAGATATCAACTGAAACAAAAGTTGTGTGTGCTTAGTGCATATGCAATACCAATATTCACATAAGAACACTAATATGCTGAAATCAAAGACTAAGGGACAGACACCAACCCTACCTTATCTACCAGGTTGATGATGCCATCATTTATTGCACGATACAGCTTGAAGCTTTCCTTCAACACCTATGGAATAAAGACATACTCAAAGACTTGAGTTCCAAGAATCTGATTTCAATACATGAGCCTTAAAAAACACTCGCTTTGCTGTACACACCATACTGCAAGTGTCATCTACAGTCCATGGAGAGAATCCCCAAAAACTGTCAATGCAAGGAGAATACTTACCAAGCCCAGTGCAGCTTGTATCACATTGTTACTGATAGCAGCTCCTTCAGGCTGCAAAAAATCAGCATCTGACTCAGAGTTTACTAATGCAAATAAATTCAAAAGAATAACATTTATACATAGAAAAAACCTACAAAAATCAGACATTCTCTTTCCACATCTCATACTGACTTCAAAGTTTGTATGATTCAAACTTCAGCAGCCTAATGTGTTGCATGGAGAAAAGAATTTTTTGATGGGATTCCGAACCAAGACTCTTCTTTCACAAACAAAAATGCTGGTCATGATGTAGTACCTGGCAGCCCATGAGGCGATGCAACAGTTGTTGTAAAACAGGCAATTGTTCCAATAACTCCACAGTGTCCAGCTCCCTTGTCCTACTATGCCCCTTTGGTCAGCAAAAACCTTCAGATGGTTATACACTGAGCAAAAAAACCACGCAAGCTCCTGATTCAGATTTATCGACCACTCCAACAGTAGAATACTGCCAGACCCTAACTTGCAGCTTCACAAAACACTGTGGAGTGAAGCCACTAGACACCAACCCAAAGAGTATGAGGGACTCAAAATTCTGAATGAAAAGAGATCATCTCTCCTTGTCAAGATAGAAGCCTTACTGCAGCCTGCTCTGACTCAACATCATATTTCAACACCCGAAAGCATTCAAGCCGCTCTTCCAAGTACAGTGCATAAGTACGCACCCATGCTGAGTAATCCCAGGCTGTGTACCAACAACCGCTGCATTATTATCACAGAAGCCTACTTTCTCACCTACTTAATTGGAACAAGGATTGTCGAATTGACCCCACTGCCTTCACCCTGTATGTCACTTTTTCACTTTAATCCTTGGAAGTAAGAGCATGAAATAATAGCACTAATTTGCCAGATGCTAAGTGCTCATGTTACACTATGGGAACTGATACACAACCAAATCTGCACACCATTTGGACTTGAGTCATCCTTGAAGTTTGATAGATTGAGGATGTGAACCCGACTGTGAGAGTAATTAATGAGTTCCTCCCGAAATGTTGGGTCTCCTTCTCTTAATGTTCGATGAATGACAATCATTGACTTAAGCGCAACCTGTATCAGGTAGAGAAACACTCATACTTTGATATGCAGACCACCAATGTTTGGAATTCAAACCTGAATGAACATTGCTCTTGGAGCATATTGCTGACTTTGCCTACCCCAGCCTTTCTGTATTGTAACAAATGATGCCTTTGACTGAAAATGCATCCAATGCTGTAACTATGAACCAAGAGTTAAAAGATGTTAATTCTTGCAGACATGACCCAAGCTTATCATGCAAATCAGGATCCTCCAATTCACAACAATACCCCAGTGAACTCAATGCAGTATGCTTAGCCACTGCTCCATTGCAGCCTTATCTAGAAGTGATTCAGAGCATATTGGCATATCCAAGTTTCCACCCTACAATGACTGTGAAATGGCACCAAACCTTTGAAACTGCAATGCCACAGAATTCTCCTCTTTGGTAACCAACAGCAGCAAGTTTTTGCAATACTAGATCATGTTTGCCTATCCATAAGTTTGCATCAGAACACCAGTCTCGATGAGTTCAGAACAGACTTTACCGTCCAATTGTGGGTTTTTGAAATTCGCCTTGCAAAAGCATTTATGCAATACACCACATCTGCCCTTGGCCTTGCTGATGATGTAGCATAGAAGATGGCTGCCAAGGTTCACAAAAAACACAAAAGCATCAGGATTACAACATTGGTCCAACAGGATAGTTGCAACCACTTGAAAATCACCTTCACCTGGATTGATCTTGACAAGAAAGGGACACTCACTTCGAACATGCTTCTCCTTTGGGGGGCATTCCACATGATTGGTTGCTTTCACAACAGCAACGTCAAGGCCCTACCATTCTCCGCAACATCATCCAATCAGTTATACACACACACATACACATGCGCACACACACACATTGACAGATGCATGTCATCTTCTAGAGTCCAATTCAAAACATGCAGAGCTGCTAAACCCCTTTTAAGGATCCTGTCAAAGAAGCTGAACAGTCCTTCTGGAAACCATTCCTGTGAAGAAGTTGACAAGACTGCAGCATCTATCGAATGCATTCATAATAATGTTGGCAAATTGAAAGCTATACTCTTCACATCTGGAACCTTCCCTAGCATGGATCTAGACATTGAATTGGAAAGATCGTGCATCAAATTAAAAAGCCACTGTTCAATGCCAATTTATAGGATTGATATCCTGCTTTCCTTGGTACAGCAACGAGAATTGTGGAGCTGCTGCTCCTTGCATGCCATGATCTACAATCTTTGAAACACAATCCAGCGAATTCAGGCAGCATTGGACGCAGATGGAGTACAGAATGCTATAGGCCCCCTCAACCCTCACATCTGACTACGAGAAATCCCTCCATTGACGACATAGCCAGGAACAATGCGGGCGGGAGATGGCGCGACGTAGAACTGACTAACCTTCCAAATCGCCACAATACCGAAAGAAGAATAACATATCCAGAGAAAAAGCTCGCCTCAATGCACTCGACTACACTTCCTAGGGTCAGACACAGAAACTTGCCTTGTAGGAGCTGTTGACCTTGGCGAGGCCGACCTTTGTAGAATCCTTGATTGCACCGAGCGCCTTCCGCAGGCTCTGTTGCGTCGACAATCCCGCCATACCCGCGCCACCAGTTTCTTCAACCGCACAGCGCAAAATTGAATCTCGTCCCCTTTATCGGCTTACTGTCCCGCGACGGCTACCGTCCCTCCCTCTCCACCATGCCTTTTACTATTTTGCCTCCCGAAGCCTCTCTTCTGTCGTGGCCGACTGTTTACTCCGATTCTACGCCGCGGGGGCCAAAAAACGGAGACTCGGAGCTGGACCATGCAGGAGTCATGCAGTGATAAACTCCTGTGTCCGTTGAAGTCCAGTAGGTTTTGTCCCTCGGACTCTCCTCGTCTACAGAGACACTAAAAAAATGCAAGACAAAAGTCGGAATCGAGAGAATGGCGACTCAAACGCTTCAAGAAACTTGCCACGGATGTAGTGCACCTCACAGCAAAAGAATCTCAAGCTACAGAGAAGACCAACATCAAAGAGAGTTACAACAAAAGCTGCCGCCCACACGCACCAAACCGAGAGAGAGAGAGAGACGCGCGCGCGCACACACAGCAACACAAGAAAGCGAGAAGACGACCGATTCCGAGCATATTGGACCACCGGAATGTCAGTCCTCGCTGTCCAGACGACAGTTCCGGGCGAAACAGTTTTTTTTCCGGCATTATTTTGGACGAATGGGTACATATTCCAACAAACAAACAAGCGGAAAGAAGTGACTGACTTACTTACATCCAGAGAGAGAGAGATACACACACGCAGGCACACAGCAAGATAGGAGAATGAGAAGACGATCGATTCAGAGCATATTCCACCACCAGAATGTGAGTCTTCGCTGTCGAGACGACAGTTCCGGGTGGAACAGTTTTAGACAAATACGCATATATTCCAAAACAAGCGGAAAGCAGTGACTGATTTACATCCATAGAAACATATAAACACAGGCGCACACAGCAACTCAGCAGAACGAGAAGACGACCGATTCCGAGCATATTCGACCACCAGGGTGTCGGTCCTCGCTGTCGAGACGACAGTTCCGGTTGGAACAGTTTTTTTTTTTTTTTCCCTCTTCAGACACGGAATTTTTCTGGACGAATATACATACACATTCCAACAAGCAAGCCGAAAAAAGTGACTGATTTTACTCAAAGCCCTTGTTTGTTTTGTACTCTTAAAAACAAGGAAAATAATTCATTGGCTCTACCTTCAATTATTGGGCCTGCATTCTGGATGCCTCGGGTTTTTTTTTGTTTTTTTTTTTTTTTTTTTTTTTTTTCCTCAATTTTGTGAAGCTAAAAAAATGGGTAACTTTTCCTCCAAAAGGAAAGAAATTTTTTGCCAAAATTAAACAAAAAACAGATTTGCCCAAATTTTTCTCAAATAACTTAGCCAGGTTGCAAAATTTGAAGGTTGCAAATGCCCTTTAATGTACTATGGATTGGGCCAGTTCCACCCCGGAACTTGGAAAGCCTGGTATGGCGAGCCACCATTCCGTTCGGTGTTGACAGGTTCCTCCCAGGCCTATCTATTCCGAAACGTAACTGGTTTTCTGACCATGGATTCACATTTCCCAAGTGCATTTTTAGTCATCAGTTCAACAAAATATTGACACTAGCAACTCCAAAAGTGGTGCCCGAATACCATTCCCTACCCCACCTAGGGTTTAGTACCCTTCATTTTACGACAAAAGATTAAAATATGTGGTGGGTTCCGGTGAAGGGTTTAGGGTTTAGGGTTTAGGAGCCTTGATTAAGGACTTGGAGACCTTGATTTAAGTCTTGTGATGGGATATTTACCATGGTTAGAAGCAACCCAAAAGAAACTTCAGGAATTTTTACCCATGGTACCCGTGTGGGTGAGTGCTGGTTCACCCATGGTGAGTGCCACACGCCTTGCCAATTAATTTTACATGAAAGGTTAAAGTATGGCCCTTAAGATAAAATGAAAAATTTGGGACTTGCATCAAGGACAAACATGTGGGCCTTGCAATCATATAAATTATGGAAGAGAAAAGTAAATTAATGATTAAAAGATGAAATTTCATTTAATTAAATCATTTTTAAATGAATTGATATGTTATAGAATATATTTTTATGGCATTATTTTAAATATTGAAATGGATGTTTACATAAATATTTACACACACACACACACATATATAGATATAATTTCTTTAGTGGTTTTTTGTTTGTGTTTTTGTAAGAAATTATTGTATTATATTTATTGAAGAGTAATTGTTTGATTAAACAATGCTTAGAATTTTACCTAACATAATTCATGTTTTTTTGTTTTGTGAATTTGTCGTTTCCATTGATGGGTGTGTTAAATTTTATTTTCCATAAAGATTGCATTTTTGTCTATTTGAGTAAAAAATGATACTAAAAAGATAAAATCCAAAAGTACTTACATTGCAAATTTCATGTTATTTATGAATATAAATTTAAAATTTTGAAAAACTGGAATTTTTTTAAATTGATTTTACTTTGATTTCTATGCCAAACTTTAAAAGCAAAAACTCCAAATGGTTGCAAACAAGATAACAAGAACCACACCTGCTAACTTGGGTGATTGTTTAGGTTGGAATGTTTTCAAAATGTTTAATAAATATTTTGTCTAAAAGTTGAAAAAATCAAATTTTCCTAAATCAAATCTTGCACTAAATTATTACATAAATATATGTTTAAAGAACCTACCTCAAAATATGTCATGTTTAAAGAATCTCCCCCAAAATAGGAGTCTTTATAATGATTAAAATCAATAGTTATATTATTTTATGAATGTTTCTAAATATTCTATCTTCTAGATCATACCACATGTTTCCATAATATATTAGAAACATTGTCATGAATGTTTTGAAATTACTTGCAAATTTTTTTTTTTTTTTTTACACTAAAACATGTAAAAATAAACATTGGTTGTAATTAATGTTGAACAATTCTTAAATGAAGGACATATACCCACCAATGATCAACTTAAGTACATATCCAAATATTCACCAATTTTCAGAATTTTCAAAAATATTTACAATTTTCAAAAATCTAAAAATAAAATAAAATAATAGTTGTTTTTTGAGGTTAAAAAACCATCGGTTCTATGAAGTTTTTCAAATAACCAAAAGCGATAGTTATTTAAGAATTCAAAGAATTGCCCAACACTAATTATCATTGTCTTGGCTTCTATTAATGTGATTACACCCAAATGTATTTGACATTTTGATAATTGTGTTCAAAATTTTAATTTGACATGTTTTTTAACATTAGAAAAATGACATTTGAAAATGCCTTGCCAATTGCACTGATGTTTCATTTTATTTGATATAGTTTTGTAACATTACATTCTTGATATGACTTGCTTATAGGACACATTTGACAATGAAACATAATATTTGACTTCTAAGGTAATTTTGTATGTTGCTAGGGTTTTTTTTAGGAAAAAATGGGCTTAAGTTGCCACATTATGAATGAAAAAACTTAGGTCACCATATTTAATAATAGCTTTCAACAAATCAACAAATTATAAAAAAAAACTTAAAGTTTTCTTATGTTTCCCCTTTGACTTCTAGCCAAATTTGGTTACGCCCTCTTCAACATGATCACTAAAACAATTATTCCACAAATTTGGAAAATGAAAACACAATGGTCGACGTTGAGTTTTTTTCCATATAAATATCTAGAATAGAAATTATTATTAACCATTTTCTCAAAATATTTAATATTATTAAATGTTTGGGAAAATATATAATCTCCACTACTAACTAAACCAACTATGTTTAACATTTTAAATACAATATTTATATCAATGTTGCATATAAAACCTTTGAAAGAACCTTAAACCAACTTTGAATAGATACTTATTAAAATGAAACTTTAAGATCAAGTCCTCTTTAATAATAAAATAAGTCTTTAATATGAAATTAAACCAAAACTAAAACCCAAGTCACAAAAACTAAATCTCAAATCCTAAATTGAGAACTTAAATTGAAAATCAAATTGTATATTGAAAGCCTAATCTCAATGCATAAACTACAACCTACAACAATACTTAGCTCAAACTTGTAACCTAAACTTAAAAATGAAAGTTCAGTGATAGACCAAAATGAAGAACATAAACTAATATTGAAAGTTTAAGGTCTAAATCATAAATTGCAACCTTAAATTGTCATGTGCAAAATTGTAGTGTAGTCAATTCTTGAAAAAACCCATCCAATCAACTATAGACATTGAAAAATCAGACTTATTACACCCAATGTATGTTTTCATTTCAAAATAATGTCAACATTCATATGTATAGGATGATGTCATGTTTACAATTTAAAATGATCCTAATATCCATTTCAATTTTTTAAATGTCACATGTAACAAAAAACATTGATTTTTTCATATTGATTTAACTATGGCCAAAGACTTTTTGGGCTCATTTTCAAAGATCATGTTTCTTCAAAAGACTTTTGTATGGAAGCATAAGTAAGATATCTAATAGAAAGAAAAAAAAAGTTGGAACTTTAAGTTATTTTATAATTGGCTATTTTTGGCTACTTTTGGGTATTTTTATCATAGGCTCTTTACAAGTTAGAGTGGATCACTTTTGACCAAATTTTTGAGTCTTTAGAAGTATATTTCATAGCGTATTGTTTACATGCTAAAAATTGTAAACTTGTAAAAATGTTCATCTTTTTCAAAAAGAAATGACATGTGAACATGTAATACCTCATAGGCTATAATGTTTGTGAAAAAAAATTTAGTAAGGCATTAAAATGTAATAATGAGGGACTTTACCATTTTTGTTATTTTTGGCCTATGTAAAACTTTTATGTGACATTCAAATGATTTGCAAACACTTATTTTAAATTACTAACCACATTTTTTGAGTTTTGGAGAAAAATTAATTTTGTTCATTATAAGCTCAACATATGGTGAGTCCAATATTTACACATCCTTTATGTACTATATATAACACTACAACTAATATGTGATGAAAGGTCCCCCATTTGGTGTAAAAAAATTCAACTTTAATAATTTCAAGATTCTATCACATTAGTTTATATAACAATCACATACATGAGTCCTTTTTCATAAAATTTAATAGCAATTTTTTGTGGGACAAATTCTAATCCATAATGGTGCTAAAAAAAATGGCCTTGTTACACCAAAAATGATCCACTTCAGCTTACAAATACCCTTATGGTTATTTATGGATATTTTATCATACATTATTTTATATTATTCTATCATAGGCTATTGTTGATTATTAAATTGTAGGTTATTTAAAAATATTTTAGGCTATTTTATCATGGCTATTGCTAACTATTTTAGGCTATTTACAATAGAACACATATTTTATTAATTTAAAACTAAATTGTTAATTTAAAATTTTACCCAATTTGGTGGATGGGATGAAATCCACCTAATGGCCATTAGATTTAATGAATGTAACCTTATATTGAAGTAAAAATAACAATCATTTAGAAATATAACACCCATGTAGAGAAATTTTTGCCTCAAAAACATTCATACCAATGTTTTTGTGCAACATTTACAATCATTAAAGGACACAAAACAAAAAATTTGACAATAGCAACAATGTCAATGGATCCATTCATTTTGCTTGTATTGTAACAAATATAATAATATAATAGTTTCAAAATAATATATTATGATGAAAATAATATTTTTCCCGGTGCTCACCAATTGAAAATTATAGGTTATTCATTATCAAAGTTGGAAATCAAATGCTCCTATTCATGGGAAAAATAAATTATTTATTAAATTACAAAGAATTAGGCATAACATGTACCAATTCATTAATCGTAATAATGATTATGGATTCAAAACTATTGCACATACAATAACAAAATCATTAATAATTTCAAGTGGCTCTATGGCATGAAAGAAAAAAAAAAGCTTGTTGGCCATTAGGGATTATGGTTAAGGTCAAAAAAAAATTTATTGATAGCAAGTATCCAAGAACATATATAAATAATTTTTTTGCAATAAATAAATTCCTTGATATTTTTTGGATTTTATGCCATAATAGAAAAAACAAACAGCTAATGGCCACCAAGGATGAAGGTTAAGGTAAAACAAAAAAGATCATTGACCATGACTATTTAAAAATGTACACATAATTTTTAGTGATCAAAAGATTGTTTAAGAAAATGCCACAACAAACACAAAAGAACCCAAAAGAATAAATATTTATAATAAATTTGGACTCAATGCCATGAAAGGAAAAAATAGATGTTTGGTGGCCACTAGGGATTAGGGTTATGGTGCAACAACAAAGATCACTTATTATGAATGTCCAAGAATGTACATGAAATTTTTTGCGATGAACAAATTGATTAAACAATACACCTCATCAAACACCAAAAAATAAATTAAAAAAAAAAAATCATTAATAAACTCGAAGCTCTATGCTAAGAATAAGAAACAAGGACACCTATTGGCCATTAAGGATTAAGGTTTAAATGCAATAAAAAATATTATTCATCATTAATGTCTAAGAATATATAGGAATAATTTTGTACCATGAATAAATTGATTAAACAACATTGCGATCAATTTAATGATATAAAAGGTTCCAAGAAATTAGAAACACAATTCCTTCAATGTCCATAGCACCCTTCACATATTGATAGATGCATTAGCAACATCAAGATTTATTTAAACCCTACTAGCATAAGTAAAAGGAATAGTAATTTGACTCTTGTTTGATACATTTTTCAAGCTGGAAACGAAAAAAAAAACAAATGAAATGTCAAGCCATTGTTCTTGATCTACAAAATTACATTTGCACTTGCCATTCCAACAATCTTCATATAGATGGTTCATCCAAATTTACACCTTTTTTCATAGGAACCCACCATTGAACCCTCACCATTTTGAAAAAATCAATCTCCTTAGCCTTCACAACATCACCTTGTGCTCTTCCCATCCAAACAAGAACAAGATCAAGATCATGTGACCTCATCAAAACAAAATCTCCATCATTAAGATTTTTAAATGAGGTGTACGTAGTTAAAGGCCTCATGTTCTTTGGCCCACAATAAGGACGTTGGATTGGGTCCTCTGGATTACTGTTGACAATAGAGGTCAACAATGAAGCCTTGGAGTAATTTGATCTCCAATAGTTTGAAGGCCAAAACCCCTCCAAAAGAGTGGCACTTTGACAAGGTAAGGGTTTTGACAAATGCAACAAGATATCCTCCCAATACTCCACGTAACTTCATCTTCATTTCACATGTTGCACTTTGTGCACGCCTTCCAAAATCCACACATGTGGATAGCATTATGAGAAAACTTGTTCATTGAAACCACACTATTGTGCAACTAGGTGCCCTAAAACAATTAGTATATAATTCAACTACAACTATTGCATGGAAATACTGATAATTAATAAATAAAATGCCGTGTCAAAAAAATTTACCAAGTTGTATCATAGTTGCAAGTGAGTTGTAAATGAAGCATTTATACATTGTATTGTATGCATCTTACATATAGGTGTAGTCAACATGTTTGACTTTCTAACAAGTTACATTTTAGTTACACCTTGCAAGTACATCACAATTAGTGTAACGTCAATAGGCAATCAACCATTATCTTGCATCTAGTATTCATTGTCAACACATATGATTGTGCCATGTGGGCACATTTCCACTACCCTTTTTTATGATACTTGTAACTACTTGTCAATTAGTTATGTCACTAAGTTGGCACTATAGAGGTGTTATGTTTCCACTATTTTGGGACTATTAATAAACAAATTCACATTTAATTTATAGTATTTGATAGTGATTTTAAGTGATTTATTAACTATTAATTGATAAATTTAATTTACTTAAAATTATTATAGGCTAATTTACTGGACTAAATAATTAACCATTAATATATATAAATTTATATTGGCACTAGATCATAATTAACTTGTTGTTTCATGAACTCAAAATAAAATTAAATATCTGATAATAAATTATTTGAAACCACATAATTAAATAATTACATGAAATAACTAACTAATAAATTGAGCTTGTTAAATTGATAAAATCAAATAATTAATTCTCTAAATTAACTAACCATTGTGTGCTTCAAAATTGAGCTAATACTAATTTAGATAATTAACTATGATAATATATTGACTATATAATTTCGTCACTTAAAATGTTCAATTATGTAGCAACTAAGTATCAGGTATATTAGCTTTTGATACAACAAGTTGGGAGCTATGGTGCCATGATGTAAATACTTGTCCACTACTTTGGGACTAGAATTCTCAACTCATTTATAACTAATTGTCAATTATGTGGTAACTCATAATATGAAAAGGCTTACAAACTTTAAACTTCATTGAAATTGTATATTTGTAGGTTTGAAGTTGGACTAGAATGGTGGACATAAATTATACTATTTTTAAATTTGATGTACACATAGATATCCAAGTGTTTCTACACCACCAAATTGCCTAAGGTAAATGAGCAAGTGTAGAATTGATAATAGCTGATTCCTTTGTGGATCATAACTCCTTGGCCCCCACAAGGCTTGTATCTTAGGGCACGGGTGGCTATGTCGTGGGTGTATTTAGCCATGGCACACCATCATCAATGCCACTTGAATTTTAAAAATTATTTGTTGTGGTGCGAAATGATTGACTTTCTTTTTGGACCACCACCTTCTAATATGGATTTTGTTCTTCCTTTATGAAAAATACTTGTTGGGCTTGGGTAGGAAAAAGAAATGGTCCTTCCTCCTCCACCTTCATGTATTGAAAAATTTGCAAGTAAAAATCCTACTTCATTTCATCTATAAGTTGGATTCCCTTTTACATCACTTTCGTTTCGAACCCATGCACATCGCATGAGAATGATTGGAGTTGAAATTGGGCCATAGTCCAATCTTAATATGTCCTTGAATACACCAACATAGCGTATCGATGCATGCTCATCACCCATGTGTGCTTGCCATTGGCCAAAAATAGATGCCACCCCATAATCAAAATTAACCATACCATCCATTTAGAAGTGATTACCATATGCCTTCAATCTTTGATACCTCAACGCTTTTCTTGTTGGTGTCAATGAGATGTACCACAAGGTGTGTCATCACATCAAAAAATGAAGGGGGCATCTCCATCTCCAACATGCATAAAATGGTTGCAACATGTTCCTTGAACATTGGCATCTCATTAAGGTTCATGATTTTTCCACATATCCATTGGAATACCTTATGCATCCACATGATTGCCTTTTGAGTGTTCTCTTGCATGAGTCCCCTTTAGCATAAAGGGAGTAAATGTTGCATGACCACATGTCAATCATGTGCCTTCATGCTAGCCCACCTCTTGGTTGACAAATGTTTTGTCAAAGATTCAAAGTAGTTGGAGGGTATCTTTAGGGTTGCAAAGTGGTTTTGGAAAGTGGAAAGCTCCTTCTCATTTAACACATAGTTTACATGTGGCGCCATCCATTGTGTTGGATTCTATGGGTTTCAAATAAGCCATAATGTGGGCATATATTTTGCCCCTCCAAGTCCCGCCTCACCTCCTTGTTGTCCTTTTCACCACATATGGTCCGAATTATGTGTTCACATACATTTTTTTCAACATGCATAACGTCTATGCAATGCCTAATCAAAAGGTCTTGCCATAGTTCATCAATTCAAATTGAATCAATTAATTAAGAACAACCACCTTTGGCTTCTTTGCACAACTTTATCACAACTACCATGACACTTCCAAGAACATACTTACAACTATTGCAACACCAATGTAGTGTTAGAAGTTGCAATAAGGAGTTCTATGCAACTTTTATGTTTATATGCCTTTCAATTAGGATTAGTAATGACCTAACATGCAACCTAGACACAACTTGTACCAGACTTTCCTAGGATGTAATCAACATTATGTATTTTACCTTGAAATAAAATAGGTCATATAGAATAGATTGTCATTTCACCCCATGGACCTTGGAGGGGTCAATAGTCACTACAAGAAATGATGGCCTTTTTTACCAAGAATTTCGGTACAAAAAACCCTTCATATGGTTTGTTTTACTAGGTTTTTTTTATTGAATCACCATGACAATAATATAATTTGGGCAATGACCATAAATATATATTATATAATTTTAATTAAAAATTTAAATGAAAATATTAATTAATTACCTACCTTACCTACCTACCTAATAAATAAATTAATAAATAATAATGCCAAAAAAATTGTTTATTTACCTACCAACCCTATCTCCTAGGCTTAAGCCAGGCCACCTAGCTTAGCCACCTACGCTAGGTGGTCTATTAGGCTACCTAATTAAGTCACCTAAATAGCCAAGGTAGCTTAGGTTTCAAGTATGAAGATTTGAACTCCTCACCTCCACATTGAAAAATCAATTCCTTAACCATTGCACCACCCCCTTATAAGGCAATTTTTGTGCACAACATATTGTAATGAACATGATTTTGGACCAACATATTATAATCAATTTCTATGAAGTTTTTTTCAACATATTACACTAAATGAACTTGAATATTTTTACACTACTTACATAAATAGGTAGGTCATAGGCATGTTAACCTAGGTAGGTAGGAAATACCTATTAATAAATGCATGTACTTAGGTAACATGTAGGTTATAATCTACTAGGCCTTATAAGTACCTACTATGTCGATGATGATACCTATTTAGTAAGCTACCTACACTTCTACTATTTAATAAGTTATGTAGGTACCGACTAACCCATTAATAGATTTAGCCTAAGCATACTAGGTAGGTAGCTTAGCTTATTAAATAGGTCTAAGCTTAAGCTACTTACATAATATTAAGCCATGTTATCTACCTAATAGCCTGGGTGGCCTAATTTAAGTTAGCAATGTACCTACTTAGTAGGCCTAGGTTAGGTTATGTACCTACTTAAGTAGCCTAACTAAGTACCTACTTAGGTAGCATAGGTTAGGTTATGTACATACCTACTATTCTTAGGTGGCCTAGGTTAAACTACCTACCTTGTAGGCTTAGTTGGCCTAAACTAAGTTACATACCTAATAAACCTAAATGGCCTACGTTAAGCTATTTATGTTAAGCTACTTTAAATGGCCTATTTTATGGATATAATTATTAAGTAAACCTCGACAGCCTAGGTTAAGCTACCTATTTAGTAGGCTTATGTGGCTTAGGTTATTTACCTAGCTAGTAAGATAGGCTACCTACCTATTAGACTTAGGTGGTTTATGTTATTTAACTAATAGGCTTAGGCTATGTACTTATAATAAGCTTAGGTTAATAGGCTACCTACATGGTTAATAGGTCTACTTAGTAAGCTTAAGTCACCTGGGATATGTTATACCTAAAAGGTTTACATTACTTAGTTATAGACTATTTAGTAGTCCTAATAAGTTATGTCCTAAGTAACATACTAAATATATAGGTCTAGGCTAGGCTATTAGCTAAGTTATTACCTAACAAGTAGCCTATTAACCTATTACTTATGTTAGGCTAGATAGGTAGTCTAGGCTTAGCCTAACCTACTAATTAGGTTAAGTTAAGTAGGTAACTTAAACTTAACAAGTAAGTTAAATGATCAAATGAGTATGGTTCATTTAGCTAAGTGTCAAATCAAAATGGTCAATTTAACTAAAGGTCAAATCAGGATAATCAATTTGACCAAATGTTATCCATTCAATATGGCCAATTTGACTAAACCATGGCCATATTCATGGACATTTGTCCATTTTGACCAAATTTTCAGCTTGACATTTGATAAAAAATGTTATTTTAGTCAAATGTACTAGTCAAATGTAACATGCGTTTTTCATGCTCTAAACCTTTAGTCAAAATGGACATACCCTTTGGTCAATGTGGACATTTGAGTCAAGTTAGCCTTTTGAAAAGCTATCATTTTCTTATGGTGATTTAGTTGCCCATGTTCAAATATTGGTTATGCAAATATGGTCTAAGGTTCATATTGATGGCCATAATCACAATATTATTTTGAAAGACAACAATTTGGTAGAACCCAAAAAGGATAATGAACTTTGGATAGGTGGTGGAGCTATAACATATGGCTATTTTGATTGTAATGAAAGGACCTATTCATAATTCAAGTATTTATCCTATGACAAAAACCGATTACATCTAAATGATATGAGTGTGATCATAAACACAACAATAGATGTTAAGGTAAAGGTATTCAATAGTTCATGATACTTGGAAAATAATTTTTGGCATTATAATTAGGTAGGCAATGTAATTTATTTAAAGAATATGTTATGTATTAAGAGTAATTACAATTTTTTTGTACAATTTGATCTATTTTAAACAAAATTATATAATATAATTTCTTAAATCAAATAAAGGTTTGAGATGTGAAAAAAGATAATTTATTTTTACATAATTTTAAGTAAAACTTAAGACATTATATGTGTAAACACAATAAAATTTATAGTTTGATCAAATCAATTAATTTTATGGCATTAATTAATATTTAGAATTAAAATTGATTATTTAAATTAGTTTTTTATATCATAAATAATATATTTAATAAAAGAGCTTTTATTATATTTTTATTAAAATTTATTTATGATTCATTTATAAATATTATATGTGAATCAATTATATTTCACACATTTTAATTAATTTCTATTGGTAGTATTATGATATATTTAAAAAATCATATAATATAATTTGTAGAATCAAATGAAGGTTGAAGATATGAAATTTGTTCATGTATTTATTATATTATCCATTTATAAATCATGTGATTGAATTAAGTTTCTCCACGGAATGGTCATTGAAATTGTATTGAATGACAAAATTCAAATATTTTTCCTTTCAAATCAATTTATATTTTTAGGAGGAAATTATTTTTGTGTACATTATTGGAAAAACTTTAAGTTTAAACTTTAGTCTTATCATTTCAACAAAATCATAATAAGCTATTAAAGTTCAAAAATAATGTTTTGTGTAATATTTTTAATGAAGTAGGTTAAATAGAATGCACATTACTTATTTGCCACAATAAGTGGGGTGGCTTGGTCGTAAATGAATTGATCTCCATCTTTGGGGTTCAAAAATTAATCCCCACAAATGGCATGGGTTGTGGTCAACACTGGAATGTTGACCAAATATTCATTACCTACTTAGCCAACATAGGCTAGGTGCCTATTAAATGACCTACTTAACAACCTAAACTAACTTTTAAAGTTAACCTATGTAATGACATGTGTCAACATGGTACAATTTGAATTTAATGAAATTAACAATAATATAAATATATAAAAATAATGATATATTATTTAAATAATAAATATTTTAAAATATATAAATAATATGATTACATTGTTGAGTCATAAATTAGTTGCAAAATGATGATGCCATGTAAGTTGGTTTGGATGGATGAAAAGTTCTTATAAGTCGCATGTGATAATTATGACTAAAAATGAGTCATAAATCTAATCGTATATTTGCAAATTCCTTATGGTGAACCATAGTAGAATTTTATCACCCCAACTACTAATAATATTATATAAACAAACGTAGTTGTTAGAATGTGATACAATGGAAGGTATTTGTAAGCTAGAGTGGATCACTTTTGACCAATTTTTTGAGTCCTTAAAAAATATATTTCATAGTGTATTTTTTACAAGCTCAAAATTGTAGAATTACAAACTTGTGAAAATGTTCATCTTTTTTAAAACGAAATGATACATGACTGTGTAATACCTCATACGTTATAATGTTTGTGAAAAAAATTTTAATAATTCATAAAAATGTAATATTGAGGGACTTTACCATTTTCGTCAATTTTTGGCCTTGGTAAAGTCCATAAAACTTTTATGTGACATTCAAATGATTTGCAAACACTTATTTTAAATTACTAACCACATTTTTGAATTTTGGGGAAAAAATGAGTTTTATTCATTATAAGTCAACATATGGTGAATCCATTTACACATCCTTTATGTATTATAACATAATAATTAATATGTGATGAAAAGTCCCCCATTTGGTGGGTAGCAAAAAATATAAAATTTGATCTTTAGTAATTTATCAAAGTATTTGATCATACAACTTGGAAATTTTTAATATTTTATATTAAATCACATCTAATGAATTGAAAAGAAAAGAAAAAATAAGATTAAAATTTACTATTCACAATAAAATTTAATAAAAATATGACATTTAAATAATTTTAATATTTTGTACAAAATTTTAAAATGTCAAAAATAATATTATATGTTTCATAGATAAATTTTTTTAAATTATTTTCTAAATTACAAAATAAATATAACACAACATTTATACCACTTTTATTATTTATTATATTTTTAAAAGGAGGGGAAATATTATACATACATACATACATAAATATAGATATATAGATATAGATATATATACCATGTTGTTTTTAAAATATGTTTATAAACATATTTAATTATTTACAAATCATTTTATGAAAAAAAGAAAAAGAAAATTGTTAAGATATCATTGTTGTTCAAATGTATGAAATAGTGAAGATTCAAATGCATTTTCTATCAAATTACTTGATATTTTGGTTACTTTTTAAAATACATCTATAGATCTTGGAAAAATCTTTAAGAATGAATATATATTGCATTGGACAAAGTATGAAAAAGATAATAATGGTCAAAGTTGGGTATTTTTGTATGGGACAAAGGATGATGTGGGATAATGTTGTAAATTTATCCCATATCCTTTATCAACAAGTTCAACTTTGTAAATTGTATAAGTAGGTGAAGAAGTATTAGTTTACACATAATACATGCATTACACACATTCAAAGTGCAAATATTACTTGTGATGGGCCAATAAAAAAAGCTTGTCACCAAAAAATAAATAGGATCCTACTTACTTACCTACTTAGGCCTACTTACCTACTCATTCCTACCTATGTACCAACCTACTTATTCCTACTTACTTACCAAATGGCCATTTATAAATATGTTTCAATTTATAAATATATAATATATTCCATGAGATTTACGACTAGGACAAAAATACAACTAATGGATAAACAACATGTCCATATGGACTACATAATCATATAGTCATGAATGGTAGTTATGACTATAACATAGTCATGGGTGTAGTCATATTTGCCATGTTTTGGTGTAGTGATGAGTCTTTTTTCATAAAATTTAATAACAATTTGATGTGGGATAAATTCATAAGGGTGTTAAAAAAATGGCCTTACAATGCCAAAAGTGATCCATTTTAGTTTACAAATACCTTGAACTATATGATTATCATGCACACATGGAGGCACATGAAGATGTCTTAATGGATGTTTAACTAGAACAACAATAGTTAATCTAATAACAACCACAACAATCCGAAATACCACATATGGTTTTAATAGAACCATCATTAATTAAATTTAGACCAGCTGCAATACTTGTACCACATAATAGACCAAGGTTAGCAAAAAGGACAACTTTGGGGAAGATTCAAGAACTACAAATGATAGAAAGGGGGATGTCATTAGAAAAAGCTTCTAAGGAGGAAACCCCATAGAACTTAACACCTAAATTTGTAGAGGATATGGTAGTTGATGTTATGGAGCACAATAAAAGTGTAGAAATGTTTCAAGCAATGGCCATAGTTAGCATGAAAATGGGAAATTTGGGTTTAGAAGTATAGTCCTAAAAAACTAGGTTAAACACAGTGGAAGGAAAAAAATAAGGATTGTTTATATAGATATAGAAAGAGCAGGAAGGCTATAAGGAATACAAGAAGTGGATGGGGAGTTGGAGGAAGCAAAAAAAATAAATTAAAGAATGAGTGAATGTCAAACTATTGGCATTGACCATATAAAATAAAGAGCTAAAGAAGAGGATGGTTGAATACACAACTTTACAAAAGGAATGCCAAGAGCTCAAGAAGAAATATAGGAGGAATGGTAGGAGATGGAATAATAGTATCAAAAGACAATCATAGAATATAAACATAAGAAGGAAGGCTTAAACAGGGAAAAAAAAATCTGGTTGCAAAAGTAGGAGACCAAAGATACCATTATTGAAAAAATGTTTTTATAAACTGTCCACATGAAATTTATAATTGCAACAAAATAATTTTGTTGAAAAAAGCTAGAGAGGACAAGGAGAAGGCAGTTTTAAAGGTGCAAACAATATAGAAGGAGATGTTGAATGTTGATACCAAACTAGATGATCTATTGGAAAGAGTAAGGATATGGATCCTTAGTCTATTAACAATGGATTGAAGAAACATGATGAGTTGGTATAATATTACACTATACTTCATACCAAACGTCAAATGGAAGATTTTAGTGTTGAACTAGATGAATGATGAGAGTTGGCAAAGGCTTAATTTAAGGAAGAAATGACAAAAAATCACTATGAGAAATCGTGTTCATCAAAACCACACTACCTTGCAACTAAAATTCGAAAATCAACTCATATAAAACTATTATGCAACTATCCCTTGGGTATTACAACTACTGTGCATCTATCCCTTTAGAAATATGGTATATTCATTAATAAATTACCACATCAGAAAATTAATTTTTTGTATTATAGTTGCAAGTGAGTTGAAAATGGGTATTCTATGTGATATTTTATACATATCGTACATACATATGTAGTCAACCATGTTTTACTTTTTCAGGAGTTGCATTGTAGTTGCATGTGGCAACTACTTTAGAACTATTGTAAATGTGTCACTAAAGCAACAACTATGTTGCAACTAATGTACAATGTACATACATGCGATCATGCCATGTGTCCACATTTCCACCACCCATTTTGGGATACATTTGCAACTAATTTTTGATTATGATTCCCATTGATACAATTAATATGGCCATTAGTGCACCACTACTAAAGTACTATTGTTCAACTATGTTATGATTATAATATAACTATTTATAATTTAATAAAGATACATATTCATCAGTTATTTATATCTTCATCATATGTGTTTCATTTTGAATGATCTAAAATGTTAGGGAATCACTACTTCAAATTCTAGAAATAATCTTTGAAGTGTAAAGGAAAATGAATAATGAAAAAATAACAAGAAGAAAAATACGTTTTCCAACTTACAAAACATTTAAATTTTTTTTGGGGGACCCCTCCTATTTTCAAACTTCATAATTTTCTTATTTTTTATTCATTTTAAACGATTTAAAGAGTTATAAGAACATCACTTGAAGTTCTACAAATCATCTCTGAACTGTAATAATAACAAATCAACATACAAGGAATTTTGTGGGTGTTTGGGAATTGGCCTTTGTAACATTTGGTGGTTTATTTTTTTGAATTGTTGACCCCTTCTACTTCGAAGGGCCATAACTTTCTCAATTTTATTCCATTTTTGACGACTTTTAGTGCACTAAATGCGTCACTAGGAGGAGTTCAAGTTTTGTTTAAACACCAAAAATAATGAAGCCCTCCCCTTGGATTTGGCTCGCCTTGAACGTTTAATTGTTATAGTTGCAAGTCAATTACAACTCAATTTGCAACTGATGAACAATTAAAAGATTTACCCAATATGCTTTGTCTTTGAATCCCATGTTATAAATTATACAAATAAGGTTATTTTTTTAATATTCTCACATTAAAATACATGTGCCATTTTGGGATGAACTTAAAAAAGTTTAATCTAAAAGCAAAACATAAAATAAGAAATAAAATTTCATGGTTATTATTTAGTGCACATAGTCTTGTGCTTTCCTACTTATTTTCCTACCTAGGTAAGTAAGTAGGTCCTATTTTTCTACTTAGGTAGGTAGGTAGGTGAGTAGGTCCTAGGTAAATACATAGATTATAGGTTTTAAGGCCTACCAACCTACCTACCTATGGTTATGTACAACCTACTTAGGTGCTATTTTTTATTTTAATTTTTTTCCCAAAATATAATTAATATCCCATGTGGTAATTTTTTATTGTGCCACAGGTCACAATCTCAGACCATCATTAATATTCATAATGGACGATGGAGATCAATATTTCAAAAAAAAAGTTTATGTCAAAAAATCTTCAGAATGGCACATGTTAGATTTTAATAGATGGATGATAATTGATGATGTCAGCATGACATCATGGGTGTAGTTATAATGGAGTTGCATAATAATTAAAAATGAGTTGTTTTTATTGAATCGCAATTGAGTTACAAACACCGTATGTATGATGAGTTGCAACTTTTCAATTCATGCAACTTGTCCATTAACATTCATGATGTATAAATATAGTGAGTTACAAGTGTCTTTTGAGACTCAAAAATTGAGGTGCAAAGCTAGTTATAAAACAAATTTTTTTCTTGTAGTGAATTTAGTTATGCATAAAAAGGAGGATGATAGGTATAGACAACATCTATTTATTTTAAAAAGGCTTTTCCAAACTTCTTATATAAAAGTCTAGATAGTTCAGAGCTGTTGAGTTTAGTAAAATGAAACAAATGAAACTGAAGGTCGTGGAACAACATTATAACAACAGGGGGAGGTACCGCAAGACCTTAGAGGAGGAAGATAAGATCTTTAGAATGAGGAGAAAGAATATGCATAGACGATTATTGTACCAAGAGCACAAAACACATCTATCGACACTAGTGACTAAATGGAACTAGTTGGAATCACTAAATAGGCCGTGGAGCAATTAATACAAGGTACAATAGAAATATAACCTACATATTAAATGCTTCAAGTGAGTGTAACAACTGAAGAGGCCACATGAGCAAAAATTGAAGTGCAGATAGTAATATCAACAATTCAAGATGAAGAAGGCAAAACCACAAATGGTTGACATAATTAGTTGCACAACAAAAACATTTCTAGCAAGGATTTCAAGGATAAAATTTAGAATGGAAGGAAGGTAATGTTACAAGGTAGAATATGATCAAATGTAAGGTAGAGATTAAACATGGCAAAATGTAGATGGTTAGTGAATTGATAGAATGAAGACATTTCATTAATTGAGGATTCAAATTATTTTTGGAGGGAATAACTTAGGATGTAATTTTGGAGGTTGAGGAGTTTTAAGAATTTATTTTTACACAGAGAAATTAAGACAATTGTTGGAGATTAGAATAGAAACAGTGAGTAGTTAAAAAGTTTTATTCCCAATTTCAAACCACAAATTTTCATGTATTCTATTTTGGATTTCTACATTTAACATTACAAATGTTTACTCCATGATGAGGAAACATGGAGACTATTTTGAACTAGTGTGTTTTTCTAATTAAATTATGAAACCTAAACATAAATTTTTATTATTGATAAGAATAAAGAATCTAGGAAAAAAGAACAATAATTGTAATAAGAGAATTGTGTGAAAATAATCTATAGAAAAAATCAGAATGAATAAAAACCATAGATTGTGAACCTTGAAAGTGTTGTGGGGGATATTATTGTATTGTTTTGTTAGTAGGCAGAGAATAATTATAAATAAAATTTGCACCTACTAGGGGCAAATTAAGGTTTCATTATGGCCTTGGAGGAAATTAGAGGATTGCCATTCAATTATTTGGACAACTAGATGGCATTAAATTGCATTCGAAACACAAGACACCATCATCATCTCCAAGTTAACCTTTGTCGTGTCAAGGTTCAATGTCCTTGCTTCAATGTGCACCTCCATCTCTCCCATCCATCTGGCCCTCTATGCCATCTTGGTTATAGTCGCCCCTTGCACGACTTGATGGTGCAAGAGATGAAAAACTTCCTCCAATTTTCCATGAAACTACCAAGGAAGATAAGGGGTCAGAGCTTTAAGTGCATGTTTTCCAAAGTTTCAAATCTCCTCCGTTCATAGATGTAGGGGACCTTCAAGTGAGTCTTGTGTATGTCATTTTTTTTTTGAAAAGTGTCCTTGTGGGAAGGAATATTTTTCAATTAATCACCTATTGACTTTGTCATATAACATAGGTCATTATCCCACCTTACTAGACAAGAAGGTTATTCCAAGGCCAAGTTTCAAGCAATTCTTCATGAAGTGTATAGAGCAATATATTGTTTACATATGGATGTTAGTTCCACTTTACAAATTGAAAATCTACTTGAAGAAAATAACAAAAGATATGGGTATTGAAATCAATTGACAAAGGATTATTAGTCAAGATCTGTGTAAAATTAACAAACACATTATGCAATTTCCCTGTAAAAGGGACAACAAATGTTATAATCATCCCACTTGTGATAAAATTATTTATCATAAGAACTTTTCTGATTTTTTCCTTAGGTATTTTAGTTCTCATTTTGGAAATACATTGTTGGTAGATGATATGCCTTATAAAACCTCCATCTTGCACCATCATTCTCAAGCTTAGATGAAAGGAATTTTGGAGGAATGTGCAGTGCAATTCCTTGTGTATATTTGGTTTACAATCCAACATCATGATATTTATAATTGTTTGGGTCAAGTTTGGCATGAAACACAAATCTTCATCGATTATTCAAGAGTGTTTGATCAAAACTTTTGGATGTAAAATTTGCATTTCCTACTAGATAAACCTAACAAGCCAATTTTTCATAAAAACCTTGAACTTTTTTTTTAATGTATTTTTACACCCACGTTGGCAACACATTGTTTGTAGATTATAAGCCATACAAAAGTATGTTTAATAGGCCATATAGTGCCATTTTTTTGGAGTCTTTGGACAACCTTCATAGGGAGGACCATTATTTGTTAGGGACTATTATCCTTTACGTGGAATCTCTTCATTTCTTCGGATATGGTGTTTTCACATATGTACAACACAATCCCTTTGGTAGGATTAAATATATTAATTGTGATGATCCTGGATAATTTAAAATGTTATTTATGAAATGTAGTAGTGGTTGCAAACCTTCATTTTGTAAAAATGTGAAATTGAACATGAAACAAAAAATACCTTAGTAATTGTTGATCTTGATTTGCTTGTTTAAAATTTTAAATAAAATTTTCTTTCAAATTTATCAAATCTTTTATTGTATTATTGTGAATGTTGCTTCTAACTTTTGATTTCAAGGCATTTACTTTTGGCCTAGTGGCCCTCAAGTTGAACTTCACATTTACTTTTAACATGTTTTCCTCTATGCAAGGCATCTACTTTTGGCTTAGTGGCCTTCAAGTTGAACTTCACAATTACTTTTAACATGTTTTCCTCTATGCAACCATTTGGTGGCTACTCAATGTTTTTTTGTCATACTTTTAACTTTCTTGACTTAAATCTACCTAGTGGCCACCAAGTGGTATTTGGTGTGTTTTGAATCCATGTGATCAACAAAATTCCTTAATTCTCTATGGATGCTCAAAGCTAATGTTTAAAATTATCCTTCCATATTCTAGATATCAATTCAATTCTTGTAAAATTTCAGTTGGACTAACATGTCATAATTTTTGTAGGTTTTTTATTTATGTCCATTTCCATCCATTTGAAGTTTGCACAAGCACTTTTGATCATATCCTCCTACGCCCAAAAAATTATTAATTTTCAATGTGAACATTGTGATGCACATTACTTCCCAAAATGTGTTGTTCTACAAGGCAATTGTTGTGTGAGGTGGAGCAATATTAACATCAACATATTAAAATCAAGAGCTAAAGTGCAACATTTATTTTTTCCGAACATTCAAAAAAAATTATATTGCGATTTGGTTTTGTATGTTGTTAAAAGATGTGATGTAGGTTTTTCCTTTATTGGTGCCACAAGCATTTGTTGATTAATTTGTTTTTATTTGGGGACATGAATAATGCACTAGGACTTTAGGTCAACTCATTATAGGGACATATTATTATCTTAATATTTGAATCATGTGTATTTTGCATGTTGAGGGCTACCTTAAAGGACGTAAAACCAAATGTTGGTCATTGATGATGAATGAAGCAAGGCCCTTCGAAATTCCAAGTGGGTCAATCTCTTCATTTAATCTTTTTGAAGATGTAAGTTGTCAAAAAATAAAGTCCAATGGTTGGATTTAACATCTCGTTTGTGGCCAACATTGGTTGGATTACTAATAATTGGTGTCCATTATGAAATCATTGTCAAATATTCAAAGCCTTGTTTGACTTCTTTTTCGTTAAATTATTTTTGGTTCATGCAATATATGAAAATTGATAATGGGGAGAGTGGCATTATTCAACTTCTTTTAGGTATGAACTTTTTTTATAGTTGAGGCATATTGATTTACAATGTTTTCGGTGTCCACCCTTTAATTATTTTTAAGTATCCAATTATTGAGTTTTGCTTGTATTTGGTTTGGATTATTGTTTGTAGATCGCGCAACAATGTTTATAACTCTAAAGGTAAAAAATGATGTCCTCTAATTGGATTTCTATTTCGAGAAGGTGTCGATGTAATTGCTTACTTAACTACTCTAGAATCATAATTATCTTAATTGTGCTAGTAATAATATGCCAACAAAGGATAATTTTGTTGGGCTTTTAAACTTCCACTGCAAGTTTTTTAGTTTTTATTTCATATGTGCGACACAATCTAATGATTTATTTATTTAATAAATAAATATTTAAAATGATGGATCTTTCATGATTACTCTTTTACTTTGGAATTTTTTTGAATCCTTCAAATTTTGTTGAATAATCCATTTTCACTTTTTATCATTTAATGATCACTAACATTTAGTTCTATTCATTTTATTTTTTGTGATTTACACAATGTTCATATTATCTTCCTAATCCTTATTTTATTTTCGAATGTTTTTAACTCCTTTGAATCATATCACAACAACACATTTTGGGTTTTGCAACTAGCTTTTACACCTACATACTAGTCAGCAAGGACATATATGACTAGTGATTAATGAGTTAATAAACCTATGCCATTTCACCCATTTAGTTGCAAGGGACATTCAGTTACAAAGCTTAGTCATTTTAACAATTAAAATTTTAAATTTTTTTATAATAATGAAATTCCATGTCATCATTAACCTTGGTATGACATGTAAAATGCATGCCATTTCAACTTAATCATTTTATTCAACTAAATGTTACAAAAGGCACCTTGGTGGATGGATGACATGTATCAAAAATATATAAACACATTATGAATCATTGTACATGACCAAAAGTTAATTTAGTTTAACCCATGTAGCTAGTGTAGCAAAAAAATCAACCTAACTTAGTTAGGCTAGGTAATTTAGCCTAATTCATTTAACCAAAAGGTAACCTAGTTTAGTCTAATTATGTTACCTATTTATGTTAAACAACCTAAGCTATTTGGCTTAGATAAGAAACAAACCTCGGACTTCTAGCCCAAGAAGCTTAGATTAAGTTACTTAAAACCAAATGGCCAAGGTATCATAGGTTGCAAGAATGAGGACTTGAACCCTTCACCTTCATTTTGGGGTTCAAGTTTTCATCCATTACACTAACACATTTTTTTGTACTAATTATATTTAACACAAAGTTATAAAGCTCAAAATTCTTAACCTTGGATTAATTTTGGCTACCTTAAGTTGATCCCAGGTCAACCTACTTACTACCTACTAATTTAGCGTAGACCGAAACCTCCTTAGGTTGACTTAAGATGAATTAGTTTATCAACCTATACTACTTATTAACCTAACCTAGGTTAACCTTTAACATTCTTAGGCTAAAAAATATTAACCTAGGATAATTATGTTACATCTAGTTGCATCTAATTTCATCATAGTTGCATTTAATTGCACAAATTTAATAAAATATTTTGTAATGAGGCTACCTAGGTTGATTTTGCGAAAAACCTAAAGCTAGGAACCCACGTAAGCTTATTTAGATTAACCTATTAATAGGGTATTTATTCTAAGTATATTTAACCATATTAGATGTAATAAATTTCTTTTGAATACATTACTACAAATCATGGTTATTAAAAGCTTCAATTGATTAACTTGTCATTTTTTACTAATGGACATATATACATTTGACTAAAGGCCAGGGGTTTGAATGACACATGTATTTGTTGATTTATCAATTTGATTATAATGATTTATTTGACTAGATACGCATAATCAAGTTGTATAACCTTAGTCAAAATGACCAATGTTTTTTAATCAAATTGAATAATTAATCAAAATAACTAATGATCTTTAATTAAAAATGACATGGTCTACTACTTTATGTATGTTCCTCTTACTTATTCATCCACCTATTTACTTAATTAATTATTTACCTACCTAGCTACCTACCTACTTATACCTTTTCATTTACCTACCTACATATTTAGGTTTATATTTTTCACCTTTGTACGACTTACCCACCCGCCTAATTACATATTATTTATTTACCTATCACCCGCTTACCTACCTAATTTTAATCACTATGTGTAATCATTAGGTTTAACCATTATGTTTAACCACTAGATTTAATCATTAAGTGTATGCAAAATTTTGCCAGATTTTAACCATTAGGTTTAGCCATTATGTTTAGCCATTACTTTTGGCACTAGATTTAACTTAAATTGAATGATTAAATTTGGCCATTAAGTATAACCTAAGTATAAGCAATATGTATAACCTAGGTTTAACCATTATGTTTAACCATTAAAGTTATCCACTAGGTTTAACTTAAATTTAACCACTAAGTTTAGCCTAAATTTAATTAAGTTTTAATCATTATGTTTAAACATTATATTTAACAATTAGGTTTAATTATGCTATGTTTTAGCGAAGGTTAATCCTTATGATTAACCATTATGTTTAACCATTAGATTTAGCCACTAATTCTAGCCAAAGTTTAACCATGAAATTTAGCCATTAGGTTCACCAACTAGGTTTAGCCACTATGTTTAATCATGAAATTTAACCATTAAATTTATCAACTAAGTTTAGCCACTATGTTTAATTATGAAATTTAGCCATTAGGTTTATAAACTAACTTTAACCATTATGTTTAGCCATGAAATTTAGCCATTAGGTTTATAAACTAGCTTTAACCATTATGTTTAGCCATGAAATTTAGCCATTAGGTTTATAAACTAACTTTAACGATTATGTTTAGCCATGAAATTTAACCATTATGTTTAACCATGAAATTTAGCCATTAAGTTTATCAATTGAGTTTAACCACTATGTTTAGCCACTAGATTTAACCAAAAGTTAACCATTGTGTTTAACCATTAATTTAATTCACTTAATTTAATCACTAAATCTAACTATTAAATTTAATCATTACTCTAATTCACTAAGTTTAGCCATTATTTTAATTCATTAAGTTTAGCCACCAAATTTAGTTAATAAGTTTAGTCATTATTTTAATTCATTAAATTTAACCATTAGATTTAGTTATGAAGTTTAGTCATTACTTTAAGTCACTAAGTTTTAGCCACTATGTTTAACCATTATGTTTAATTATTATTTTAAGTCATTAAATTTAACCATTACGTTTAGTCATTATTTCAAATCATTAAATTTAACCACTAAGTTTAACCATTATTTTAAATCATTAAGTTTAATCACTAGGTTTAACCATTACTTTAAATCACTAAATTTAACCATTAGGTTTAGCCATTATTTTAAGTCATTAAATTTAACTTTTAGGTTTAGCCATTATGTTTAGCCATTAGTTTAAATCACTAAGTTTAACCATTAGGTTTAAACATTATTTTAAATCACTATGTTTAATCATTATTTTAAGTCATTAAGTTTAGGCATTAAGTTTAGCCATTATTTTAAGTCATTAAATTTAGCCAATAGATTTAGCCATTATTTTAAATCATTAAGTTTAACCACTAAGTTTAACCATTTCATTAAGTTTAAACATTAGGTTTAACCACTAGTTGTCATTTAGTTTTTACTATTATGTTTAATTATGTGAAATAAATTTGTTAAATAAAAAACTTGATAAAAGTTGAACACCTTTGATGGTGTATTCCATTGGTAAGGACTTAGTTTATCATTGTGAAGGTTTGGGGTTGAACTCCATATACTTACAACCTATGTTTAAAAGGCTAGGGTAGGTGGGCTAGGGCTATGTTTAGAAGGCTAGGGTAGGTAGGTTAAACTAAGGTAGTTCAGTGAAGTTAGGTTAGGTTAGCTAAGTTATGTTAGGTTTGGCTAACACCTACTTATCTAATGCCTTTTTTCGACCTATGTAGACCTATTTACTATTTACCTACCTACCTACCTACCTACCTATTAATTATTAAATAATAATTTAGAAAATGATTTTAATTTAGGTATAAAATTGACCCAATCAAATGGTCCATTATCTACCAGTCAAATAGTTAGTCATTTTGTCAATCACTCTACTAGTCAAAATGACAAGGTATAACTTGGTAAAAAAGACCACTAGTCAAAATAGACATTGTCGAAACCGATTTGTCCAAAATGGCATTTTGGTCAAGTCGACCTGTGCCACTTTTGGGTCCTTTTTGACCAATTTCCTTGATAAAAAAAATTATGATTTATAATAGTGTTAGTTAAATAATTCATAATATAACCTATATTACATAATAGGTTTTTATTAAATAGCTTACATACATAGGCTAACTTAATAGGTGTGTTAACCTAAGTTAGTATGTTAATTAGTTAAAAAGTTAAGGAGTTATGTGTCACCTTTTGCAAAACAACTATTAATATTATGATCATAGTTACAAGTTAACAATAAATTGTTTGATACACATATGTACATGCATGTGAATTCACAACTTCAAAATCTTCATGGCACATAAAAAATTATGGCATGCCATGAAAAATATTGGTGCCATAAATTCAAGACACACAAAGATGCATGGTGTCACAAAAAATCATGGATTGCAATGAAAATTTGTGACACCTTGTTGTGAAATGGCATGCCATGTCATCATCACATGGAAGACTTAATCATTATTCATAGTAAAAGACAACAATATTTTCAATTAGCTAATAAATTAGATTAATTCATGAAATCAATGAGATGAATCATGATGTTGACAAATAAGACCACATCATCTTGTTGGCATATAGCATGCCATGTCATCATCATGGGAGATTGAATTGTGATTAGTTATAAAGGTGAATGGTTCTTGCAACTAACTAATTAACTAATGAACAAAAATTGAAAAATAATATGATAATTTACCAAAAAAACCAACAAGTTGTCATATTGATTAAAGTTGCAAAACCATGATGCCTTGTGGCATGTTGATATCTTTTTCCATTACTTAGTGATTGTTATGACTAAGTAGCTATAAATGTAGTTGAAAAAAACAATAGTCATTTTTGTGTCCTGTTCAAAGGGGAGGATTTGTTGTAGTGAGGGTAAAGTTTTTGGACTTGCATCTAGATGCAAAAAGGTACATTGAGGGATTTTACATAATTTTTAACATAACAATCGATCAATAAATGTTTCATTTTATTCAAAATAATGTATGAGTCATCATGTTGACTAATAATCAAATATTTTATTACCATGTATACAAAGCCAAAAATGTCTTCTACAATTGGTCCTATTTGGCTATAACATGTTTTGGCGTTGTTTATTTGCACGCAGAATGCCACATCATCATGTTGTGAGATTAAAAATCATTATTTTAGTCATAAAAATCAACACATTTTTAATTAACTAATTTACATTTATTTAAAACATATTATTACAATTTCAAGAATAATAATATATCGATCCAAAAAAGCCCACTAGTCATCATACTAACTATAGTCACAAAACCATGACATTACAAGACATCTTAATGGCCTTTGCAACTACACAATTTTTTTGTGATTAAGTAGTTACAATTATAGTCGAAAAGGATAATAGTCGTTTCTTTGATCGATCAAAAAACCCATAATGTGTTGTATATTGAGTCCTCCATTTTCATTATTTATCACTTGGTGGCTACTAGGTTTTTGTTCTATTTTATTTTTGCTTTTATGATCTAGTGAGATAAACCTAACCTAAAGGTTAAACTTAAAGCCAAGACCAAACTAAATTTAGAAGCTTAAGTTAGATGCTAATCCTAGGTTAAAATTATGTTAAATTTAAGCTATTAGAGGTTCATTAAATTAAACCTAGGCCAAACCTAAACGTTAACCTAAATTTTTGACCTTTTAGCACATTATGAGGAGGCCAAGATTGTTATCACATTATATTTTTTTTCAAAGATACCATGTTTAAACTTCAACCATGTCATTGTTATAAAAGATTTTCATAATGTTTTTTCATATTACGGTAGGTCAAATGACAAAGAAATTACATTTTTTTTTTCAAATCATGTGATGTTAAACTTATAGTATATTTTTGAAAAATTTGTATGTCATAACATGTTTAAAAATGCAAATATATTTTTAAAATGATTGAAATGATTTTTAATCTTTATGAAATTATTAGTATCCACTAAACATCATGATTCCATATGATTATAATAAGTTTGTGATCCATGTGAAAATTGTGATAATTATCATATCACAAATGGGTTCTTGTTAAAGCGATGACCATAAGAATGTGATAAATTAAAATTTTGATAAAAAATCATTTCCAAATGGAAGATGACAAGAAATGTGGGGTGGTGCCATTTTTAAAAAAATTACTTCAAACATTTTTGGGTTGATTAATTCAAACAAAAACCTAATGCAATTTAAAACAAGAAATGGGTTTTATTATATTGAATATACCATAAATATACCCATTATTCCTTGGTTTTAATTATTATTTTTCTAATAATATTAAATAACATTAACTTTGTAAAAATCAAAATATAAAGCCCAAACACCAAAAATGAGACCCAAAATTAAATGCAACACATTTTAACGATGTATATTTTATGCACACGTCATGAAACTATTCAAGTAAATGGCAACAATTCAAGTTCAAATTTGATTACATAATTATAATTGAACAATAGTAACGAGCCATTTTGGTCGTGAAAATCATAATGGTAGGCAAATAAATAAGTAGGAAGTAGGTAACTTAGGTAGGCAAGTAAGTAGGTAAGTACATAGAAAGATATGTAATTATTATTATTATAAAATAATATATAAGATTAATCTTACAAACCTACTAGGTTTCGATGGAAGTGGTGAAATGATTGCAAATCAACTAGCCATCATGACAAAAATGATGCCATATAATCAAAAATAGGGTTTTGATATTCAATTATAATTGCATTATCACACCAAATCATTTGATGCAATGAAAAGGAAAACCTTCTTAGCAAGGTTGGACACAAATCATCCCAATTTAGATTGGATTTATTGAATCTACTTTGATTAAATTGAAATTCTTAAATTTGAATACTTTTATTTAAACTCCAGCTTGCCCAAAACCTTATAGGCAAATTGCAATTGGAATCTTCTTTCGATGATTAGTAAACTTTCACAATACAACCAAATTAATATAATTTCCCATATGGATTTTGAATTGATATGTGTTAAATTTAATAATTTAATATTTTTATATGTTAATTAGAAAGTCTATGGTTTTCTTAAAAAAGTGAAGCAATATTTGAACACTTTAAGATTTTCATATAAACTCATCATGTGAAGTAAAAAAAAAATCTTTTAACCTCCTAAGTTGTGAGAACCCACAAGAGTCATTATTGGCAACTCCACTTTTGTTGGAAACTTGAATGTTAACCTTTAATTGAGGCTTGTGAAATCATGTTAATTAAATAACGTTGAAAAATATTGACACAATGGAATATGTAACTAGGTAAGCAACCCATTGCTATAACCATACATCACCCATATTTGATTGGCACTATTTAATAATGAATTCACATGTGCAAACTACTAGTTATTTTGATGTTATTAATGATTTCATATGCCAATGATCTCTTTTATTATTAACATCGTACAAAGTTCTATAACATGAAAATTGGAAAACTCAATTTTAAGTAGTGCACTAGCATTGGCTATGTTGGCTATGACTATGCATGATACACTTTCAATGAATTGAACAAAAAAATTGTGAACAAAGACTTGAAATGTGTTGGAAATTTTTGTGTGTTCAAAACAATTTTACAAGTGTCATTCTTTGGATTTATCTAGAATCTATGGCTTCAATCATTCATGACATTATCTTGTGTGTTTTAAAAATGAATATTCCAAACCTAACTATTTCATTCCCTTCCCTTACTAACCTACATGGATATGAAAAGGCACATTAAATTTACTTTTATCATTACTTTTACCTTAACACCTATTTTTCAAATACCTTTTCAAAGTTTTCACCTATTTTACCATTATTTTTTTATTTCTTTCTCATATATCCTTTGAAAACCTCCGTTTCATAATCGAACTAAATGATCATAAAATTAAAATTAAAAGCTTAATTTAGCTATTATGGTATATTTCATAAAATTTATAAAATGATTATAAAATGTACATTTATAAAATTATGATTAAATTCATAAACCTTCAACTTTTTTACAACTATTATTATCTTTTGCATATGCTTAGAAGACTTCCCTTTCAAAATGAAGGGTGGTTGCAAGGTAAGGTGGACCAATTCTAGCATACAAATAGTCCATAATAAGTCCATTCGATAATGTTAAAATTATAGTCTATTGTGATATCATTGTTTAAGTGGGGGATTAAACGTGGTTAATAAGACAATAAATATTATGTGAATTAAACCCCAACTAAATAACTCTTTGATATGTTAAGAAAAAAAAATATTAAAATCCATCAAAAAAAAAATCATATGGACTTTTGAGAATAAGGTCCATTTTAAAACATTTGAAAGTCCATATCTTTTTTGGGTTAAGGTTTTCTTTTAGCTTTTTAAAATATTTATGTTGTTTTTGCTTTAATATGTCATTTATTGAGTCCCTATAAAGTAACCCAAAAATATTCATAAACAAAAATGTATTTGTATAAGGCCACAAACAAAAGACTAATATATTTTTCAATTTCAAAAGTTCAATACTCTATATTTAGAGAATATATGTTACAATTTTATATGTAAATGTCTTTTTATTCAAGTTGAAAATCTTAATTCAGTGCCAAATTTGGCATCATGATGATTTTATGGCATGTTATGCATGAAACTTTGCAAAAACTTGTAATGCAACGCAAAAAGTGATTCACCTTATCTTGCATTCATCCTAAAATTAAATATAACCTTTCAAAAATAAAATGATAATTTAGAATGACCATAATATTTTTTAAAAGTAAAGGATCATATAAGTAAATTTTAAAAATTAATTGAACTTTGCCTTTACCATGTACCTTTGAAATGCTTTCAAATTTTTTAAAATAATAATTTAAAAATTTCTTTATTTGTACATTAAAAATGATAATGTCTTCATCTTTGTATACTTGTTTCTCCTTAAATTTTTTTAAACATTATTATTTAATTATAATTTTTTTGAATTAACACTATATAACCTTTCCATGACCACATGGTTATAATATATTAGGTATAATATGTTTTTTAATCATCCTCCTAACCACCATTAGATAGTTTTGAAAAAAATACATAACATGATTGTGACCGGAAAGGGGGTGGTTGAACGAGGCCCTGGTGACAACTCCTGGGTTTGTGAATCTGATCTTTTGCTTTAAGGATTAAAGGAATTAAACCCGCCGGAATGGGGACGTGGGCGAGGCGGCAAGTTTATGATTTTGGGGACGTGCAACTTGTAACGGTGCATGGGAAAGCTTGAGCGGGAAGCCAAGCACGTAACGGCCGGGATGTTGAGGGGGTGGCGTTCCTGATGAGGAAGTTTTGGCTGATCGGGCTGCGCATTCGGAATGTTAGTTTTGGGGGTGTGTTGTTCTCTCTGGTGGGCGAGAGCTGCTTAGCTAGTTGTTGATTTCCTTCCGCTGCGCCAGCATCTTGCTGAGTGGCTGTGTAATCTCCTGATGCAATTTGTAAGCAAGGTGATGCTGAGGGCTGATGAGAACTCTAAGAGGTCCGAGCCTTAGATGTATGAGAGGTAGGAGAGATTTGATAGCTGAACGTGCTTCTGTGGGGATTCGTTTGCATCCGAGTTGTGGTCAGTAGAGCGTAGCTTTTATGCAGAATGAGAGGCAGGAGGGGTCTGTGCCTGCAGATCTGTTGAGAGGGCATGATGGGGTTGTCTGTGTGAGAGGATTCGTTGTGAGTTTGGTTTGCTGTTGGGCCACGTCCGAAATCTCGGAGGGTTGTTGCTGGGTTTCTAGGTGCTGGGTCCTGAGATGCCGAGAGTGAGAGTAGTGGGTAAGGAATGTGGTTTAGAGGCTCTTCGGACTGAGTGAACACTTGAGGTATCTAACCTCGCACGCATCACTGGAAGCTCCCGTTACAATCAAGATGGTGTGCATTGCAGATCGGACATGAGACAGTCCTTGTTTTGTTAATCTGATTCGGAGTACAGAGATCTGCTCCCTGTATTCCGATGTGTTGATCTTGATTTTGAGCTGACCATTCTTGTTGAAGAGTCAGGTGTTGTATACTGATGAGTTCTATAGATTGTTAGGGTGGGGATTGTGGTGCAAGTCAGAGGATCGGGGAGCTCGGATCTGATCTGGGTCTGGGCGTTCGCCATGTCCGGTTGCCTCTGTGTTGGTGCATCGCTCTCTCTCTGACTCTCTTCCCTCTCTTTTGGTGACATGATGTTTGGGTGAATTTTAATCTAGTTAGAATTTTCTATGGTAAAGCACATTGTAGGGACCCCCTTTGAGCACTTTTGATTTCAATATTATAATATGTAAAATATAAATGTTGCGAAAATGTGTACCACATTTAATTTTGAGTTTAACTTTTGGTATTAAGGACTTGTAATTTAAATTTTCACAAAATGAATGCCTTTTAATTATGCGGTTGACAAACATGGTTCAAATTATATTAAATCTCATGTGAAATGATTATTATGAATTTCATCACTACATGAATATGCATCCAAGTTTTTATGTTTAATTAGATTTTGAATGAACTTGGACAAATTTACCATGGAGACAATGGGCCCCTTATTAAATGAGACCAATTATTACATACAAGTGAATTCCTTAATCAAATTCACTAATAGTTAATTCACTAGGCTAACCCCTTAGTTCATAATTAGGTGAAACTAGCTAGGTTAAGCAAGGCACCTAGGGACCTAGGCTAGGTTAAGTTACGCATTTAGGAATTTCAATTAAGCTACTTAGGCCACTTAACCTAAACAAAACACTGAGACCACCTACCTAAGCTAGGAACTTAAACCACCTAACCCATCAATTTAAAGTGAAAGCGTGAAGGTTTTAACCTTTCACTTACCCTCACTTACCCTTGCTATTGCACCCTAAGGTATTTTTGACTATTCAAAATTATTCTATTGTAAGCTATTTTACGTTAAATTATTTTCAGCTATTCTACCTTTGGTTACTTTAAACTATTATACCCTAGACTATTTTTGGTCATTTTAAGTTATTTCACCTTAATCTATTTTTAATTATTTTATGTTGATCAACCCTAGGTTATTCTTGGCTATTTTAGGCTATTCTACCCTAAGTTATTATACGGTATTCTAACTTGTTTCACTTTTAAACTACTTTATGTTAAACCACCAAAAAACATTTTTGGTTGTTTTAAGCTATTCCACTTTAAACTATTTTTGGATATTTCACCATATGTTATTTTATATTATTTGACCCTAGGCTATTTTTAATTTTTCTAAGCTATTTCACCTTAGGCTATTTTGATTTATTTTAGGTTATTCCACCTTAACATTGAATTAATTTATAATATTTGAAAATGACCTAAAATAGCTTGAGATATAATATTTTATAAAAGCCAAAAAAACTTAAAATGATAAAAAAAGCCTAGGTGGAATAATGAGTAATAACCTAAAACAAAATATTTTTAAATAACCTATGTCAAAATAACCTAAAATAAATTAAGGTAAAATAATTTAGGGTATATTAATTTAAGATACAATCACCTAAGTTATTTAAAGCAATAGCATAAAAAAAAACCTATTTACGATAGTGGATTATTTCAATTAGAATTGAATTATGTCAATTAATAATGGTGGCTACATAATGACCTTACAGTGACGTAACTTTAAATAAGGTGAAATGAATAGTGTGAGGTGAACCTATTTCATTTTTAAGATTACATAATGATTTAAACTAATGAATTACATGCCATTTTTTTATTCATGCAATAAGGTTCAAAATTGTTTGAATCACTTTTGGAATGCATTTGCATTTTTCTTGGGTACAAATATATTCCAACCCACCATAATATAAATTGAAAATAATTAGTTTATTTTTTAGTCTTTTGAATTATGCTTTACCATAATACACAAAAATGTTATGAAATTCATTAGTTTGACATGGTTTAAGCTCAAAATTGCACCACCTAGGAAAACATTACAAGGTGATTACATAAAAGGCATCACTATAATGCGCTTTCATTTTTTGATTTATGTTCAAATGAAAATGCTTAGTTTATGAGTTCAAACATTGGTAATGTCATCTTTCATTAAAATTTATCCCCAAATTCTCGCAATTTAGATATAATATGACGAGGATTCAAAGGAACCATTGTGCAAAGAAATTAAACCATGCTCTTGTGGTCCAAAACCAAACATTAACGTATCAAATGTTACATATAACATGGTTTGGTACATATATCAATGGGACCTTGATGTATACAATACAACTAGTTTGATATCCAAAAACCAACAAGATTGATATATAACCTTGCAATATTTCTATGGTGGGTTCAAATATGCTATAATGTACCAAAATAGGTATAACTATTATTTAATATTTCATGTTTCAAAATGGTAATTTAAGTTGGTGTTGAAATTTTTGAATTTACTTATTTAGTAACATTCATAATGTCTTATGAAAACATATGAAAGTCCAAACACAATAAAATGAAGCATTGCATTATTTTTCAAGGTTTTTTTGAAGGATTTCATTTAATTTATTTATGATTATGTGTTAGAAAAATTACATCTTGAACATATATCATGTACGTTATGTATGCATGCTCTTACCACCTACAAACGAATAACTTTTATGAGAGTCCATTTTTAAAAATCATGAATTTGAAGTAGAAAAACATTTATAAACTAAATATGTAACCATATGAATTATATTGCATATGGAAAATAATTTCATAAGCTTTAAATCTTTTTATCTTTTATGTATTGGGTCAAAACGAGATCAAATGAGCCACAAGTGTTATTTTACATTAGTCTTGCATGTCCTTTTTCCTCAAAATAATTTTTTCATAAAAATGAAGTTTTGAATGACTTTTTTTGCAATTTGTTAGGAAAAATGATTAAAATTTCCCCAATAAGTCAGTTTTTTTTCCTTAATCATTTTTGAACAAATCTGAATTTCTCAAAATGTATAGATTCCTTGCAGATTCTATGTTTCATCTTGAAAAATGATGATAATTTCAAATTGTACCAAAAAATGTTAATTTTCTGTTGTTGAAATTAATGTAATATAAAATAAAATATTTTTAATACATCACGTACATTATACCCAATTTATATGTGGTAAAACACTTTTGAAGTTTTCAAATTTATAATGTACATAGTTTGAATTTTCAAAGTTTTAGGAGTGATGGATGGTGTAGGATGATTATGCATGATTAAAAAAAGGGCTTGTATGAAATGCTCAAATTTAGTTATGGAAACACATGATCAAAAAACATTTTAATACTAGATTGTGTGTTAGTTGATTCAAAAACAAATCTGACACTCATCATTAAAAAAATGAACATTTGATTTGTTTTCATGGGAAAACAAATAGAAGAAAAAAAAGATGTTTTTGGGTTTCAAAATTAAAACAAACAAGATGTGCACTACAACTCAAGTAAATGAACCATCAAGTTGTTACATCTAAGCTTTTATGAACTCCTATCATCTCATTAATATTAACTTTTCTGTATCTAAACCTTCAATATAAATTACACCTTCTCCATCCTACTAATTGAACCTACTACCCTACTTTGCCCCTACTTTGCAGTTAGTTTTTACAACCAAGTGTTGGATTGAATTAACTTTATGTCAAAGGAACTTTCAACACATGCTAGATCTTGAAGTCATTTAAATTTTCAATCCATAATCCTAAATTAAATAAAAATATATAATTATTATGGAACAACCAATTCATGGGAGCTTGTATTTTTACTAATGTAATTTTCTAATACATAAAAAAATGAGCCCCCAAAAGACTATGTGGGCTCCTTTTATTGTGTTTAGACCCATGGATAAGTTTGAATTAATCAATTTATTAATGAAAAAATGTACTCAATGTTTTTGTTGCTTAAGGGATTTGGTTTTTTTTTAAATGACATATTTTTGGGTCATAAGACTTTTTTGAAAAATCACAATGACTATCATGAAATCAAAATGTTGTCTTTTGAATATTCAATTATGTTTTTCCATGTTAGTTTCAAGGGCTATCTGGTTGCATTCTAAGGACTTGCTTAAGGGAACATCATTGGCTCCTCATAGAATGATTGCACCTTAGTACTCTTGTTATTCCATTTGGTGATCTAAGGGTACTTTTGTTGATATTTGACATGCCTAGTATATATTTTAGAATGCACTATAAATTAAAGGAGTAGTGTTGTCCCTTCTCATTGGGGCATGTGACACTATAGCAAGTGGTGTGACAAGTTATTCACAACCGGTTGTTACTTGTATTGATGATCTTGGTGAAGAACTTCATTTTTGTTATGTTAGAAAATTGGGAGTAACATCTCCATACACATCGTCTATTTGGGCCTATTTGGACCTATATCAATGTTTGCCACATCTAACATACACCATTACTTAACCCCCCACTCCCCACTCATAAACATGAAAAAAAAATGCACAATATAAAGTGGGAGACTAGTTAAATCATGTCATCAACTAGGTCAATAAAAATAAAATCATTTCCATTTGTTGGCCTTCCTTGACAACATTATGTACAAACAAAGTTTCACATTATTTCGATGTTATACTTCATTCAAAATATAGTGTACATGCAATTTTACCATTTTTGGTGGAATTGTTAAAGAGCTAAAAAAAAATTGCTTCTTTTCACTTCAATTCTATGTGTAAAGAATTTCTTAAAAACAATTTTGTGTTGAGTTGATTTTTGGTCTACACAACATTGTTACACTTTATGTGTCATCAATTTAGAGAATTCTTGAATTTTATTATTAGATTCAAGAAATGGTTACAATGTTAAAGCTTGTTCAAATGTGATTTGTCATTTTAGTGGCAATAAAATGTCATCATTGAAATAGTATACCAACATCATCGGTATTGGTTGGTATCAAACTTTGAAACTCACAACTATGGTTAGTAATAATGAGTGTTACACAAATAATCAAAGTATTTATACTAATGTTGAATCAAATGTTGAATTGAATCTGAAATTTTTTCATCTACCATGATCCAAGTAGCAAATCCTTCAAAATTTTAAATTTAGTGACCCAATTAGTGTCTCTAAAATACTATAGCCACCCAAAATTGGTCTACACCGTTTGATACATGGTACACATTGGTTCACCTAGATTCCCAACAAAGAAGAGACCCAACCAAATGCTTCACAATTCATAGAACTCCAAGCAATCAACACAAATCTTGAAACTCTTAAACATTGACAAGAACATCAAATCCAATTTGAAAACATCATTCACCGATTTGCAACTCCAAAAGATATGCTAGTTATTGACTTGCAAAAGAAAATGAAATTAAAAAAAGAATCTTCAATCCATGGCTTTTTACATTCATCAAGCACTAAATATTAAGCTAGTAGAGACTCTATTGCTCATTCATGACAATAATTTTTCAAAAGGCAACTTTATGTAGTGAAAAAAGAAAAGGGAAACTAAAGTTCTAGTACTTATATACACATAAATTGGATATCAATAGGCAAGAGATGTCTTTCTTCTTCACTCACAATCTTTGTTGGCCTTGCCTCTACCAAGGCAAGGATAGTGTGTTTAGATTCATTATAGAGTATAGCAACTTAAGGGATTTTGGCCCCTAGGTAATAAATAATAGGTCTACTTTTATACGAAGATTTTTGAAAGATGATATTTTTGGCTTGTGTTGAAACTTGAGATTGGTTATAGAGTTATAATAATATCTTAAAGGATTTTGGTTTCTTTTAGAGGATTTTATTTTGAAGATTATATTTTTGCATGATGAAATATTTGAGTTTCCATAATTCTTCTTTTGCCCTAAGATACTTTTTAATGTAAACGGCAAGGCTACAGTGTGACACGCCCCTTGTTTTATGAATGAAGAAAGGTCTTGAAGCCTTTAGCCCACAAGTGCAAGCAAGCAAAATCTTAATTACAAGTTGTAGCATTGCTTATGTACCTGGGTGATAAAACATGATAAAACTACACATTAGTGCACATCTTCTCTGGTGTCCATATGTTAATCAAAATTAGCAATCTAACAGATAGAGCTTCTAGATAATTATTTTTAATTCTCAAAAATTGCCTTATTGCTCATTTGGCTATTTCAAGTTATTGTGGTACAAATGTGGCAAAAACTGCCCAAATGGATTTTTTCCATTTTTCCGTTGTATAAAATCTTAGGCCCATTTTGGGGCTAAAAAATCTTGCAAAATTTCACATATGAAAATTAAATGCTTGAACTCTAGATGTAACATATGGGCTATGTGTAATAATACCCTAGTACATAAATGGCTTTGGGATTAATTATCGTTTTTTTTTGTCCCCCAAAATTTTGGAAGATTTCAACCCACTTTATGTCAATAATTTCAAGGACTACAAGATCATCAACAAACACCCAACCCATGTTCTCCTAAATTGTGGAGCACATGGGACCCTTTGCATTTTGTGTACACATAACTTTCAATTTGCATTCCTATAATTCTCGTGGATGTTGCATTTTCAGTTTGTGCAAGTTTGCTTGCAATATGACCTAAATTTGTGCCATTTGTAAAAATCGACAAAATCAAAAAGCCATTAGACAATATCCATGGACATGTTGAAATCCTATAAATTAACTTAACTTAAACCTTGATGATAATTATGTAGTCTGGTCCACTAGGTTATAACTTGATAATATTACTTGGTTTGAAAAAGAATTTTTGTGATCAAAGAATTGACTAGATTGTATTTAAGTTTCACTTTTGTATTTAGAATAAATATTTTATTTTAAAAAAAAAATTGGCTTTGGTTTGGCTCATTTATTGGCTTTTAAATATATTTCACCATGCAAAAATGTAATCTTCAAAAAAACCTCTAAAAAAAAAACCAAAATCCTTCAAGATATTATAACTCGATAACTAATCTCAAGTTTCAACAAAAGCCAAAATATATCATCTTTCAAAAATCCTCATAAAATAAAAATAGACCTATTATTATTATTTATTACCTAGGGACCTATAAAAATCCCTTAAGCTACTATACTCTAGAATGAATCTAAACACTAACAATTATCCTTGCCTTGGTAGAGGCAAGGCCAACAAGCCTGGAACACAACACCAAGACGGTGTAGTAAAGTTACTAAAGATGATGACCAAGGTAGCACCCACATGCATATCAGAGTTTGCGTGCACAACTCCTTTAGTAAAGGATTTATGTAATGTGGGATGTACTAGATGACCAGAAGAAATTATTGACATCGAATGTAACTTAAGCACGGCAACAATAAACGAGCATCCACGAGTGCTACCATCCATTGGATTGGATGCCCATTACTAGTCAGTTGTGGATGAACCTTAACTGAGTTAATATTTGGTTTCACCATGGTAACCAATTTTGTAAGAAATAGGTCTCATATATATATATATAGGTAGATAGATAGCTAGGGAAATAGGTAATTACCAAAGTAAGTAAATGGCTTAATACATAGATAAGGGCTATTTTTTACTTCCTACCTAGTAACAACCTGCTTGTGGGTTGTTAGTAAATAAGTAGTTTAAAAAAAGAAAAAGAAAAGCAACTGAGCTAACCACCATGGTTAACTGAACTGAAACCCAACAGAAAACTGTTTCCTGAGCATTTGCCATCCATCCTTCACAGTGTGCTGGTGGGTGCTGGTTCACTCTGGCCATTAAGTACTTAGGTTTTTTTTTAAAAGGATGTCAATGGCTGGCAAATTGCTGGTACCTGTCAGGCCCAACTGGTTGAGCTTTGACTTAGATTCCTCTGTCCCCTTTGTTTTTGTGGGCAATCTTTTTTGTCTTTTTGCCCCAACCTACTTACCATTATAACCTATGCAGTAGCTGCCTGGCTAAACAATGCACTGGCAAAAGGTCTTTGAATAACACTACCAAGAAATTCTACAAGTGGAAGGGAAAGCTTGTGGAAGGCTCCATTTTTTTGCATTGAGAGAGAGAGAGAGAGAGAATAAATTATTAACATTATGCCATTTGTGACATGCTAACATTTTCTTTAAAAAAAGCACGGTTTATTGGAGCAAGTCATCTATCTACCGTACCCTAAGGGTGAGTTTTGTCATTAAATAATCCCCAAAATATTGAAATGAACCTATATAAAAAAAATATGAAATTGACATGTTGAAAATCATCATAATTATCGTATGGCTACACCTTGAATAATTTCATTTACTCATATCACAATATTATAGTAGATGATGGAAAAAATTATAATTTCAAAATAAAAAATAAAAAATAAAAAATATATACTTTTAAATATAAATATAAATATATATATTTGTCAATGTGGAAACTGACCCTAGGCTATGGTAATCAGTGTGGTTCTTAAATATGTGCCATTGGGTTCTTCTCAATCCATCTGATCATGTCAGTCCAGTCTAGTGCTTTTTGGTAGCTTGGTTTTCAGACTTCACCTCTGTCAAGGGTCAGTAGTGTAGTCTCATGGTGAAGAGATTCTTACTGAGGATTGCTTACTCAACAATAAAGTTATCCCACAAAGTCAAGAAACCCAAAGAGCAGAACCTTGAGTGGTGTTTTCTCTGAATCTAAGGATGGTGGTGAACAAAACAACAGGATGGGACAAACCCTAAACCCTAACACAAGACAAAATTCAAATGTTTTCCTCAACCCATTTAAAATTCAAGGTTTATGGGTACTTCTTGATGGGAACTTAATTGATTACATAATGTTTTTATCGAAGAGCTTAGTTAGCAACTTCTTAAGTACTCAAAACTTTAATAGTCTGAAATAGATCATTTAAATAGTCATTAGTTGGTATAAACACTCACCGTTCAAAAGAATATCTAAAGATTACATAAGAAGTTATATAGGATTCATGTAGGGACTATCTATGGGAAAATTTTAAGGGTCTACCAAGATTATGGGATTCCTAAAGATTATTTAAGGACTTACCTAAGGTCTACCTAAGGAATTGAAGGAAACATCTAAAGACTTGTGTAAGCTATGGGATATCCTACCTTAGGGGTTATTTAAGGATTATGAAAAGTTTACATAGGGGTTACCTTAGGGAGACACCTAGAGACCTATTTAAGTTATGGGACAATTAAAGGTTACTTTAAAAACTACATATAATCCTTATGTATTTTTTTATAAATTATTTAAATAGTTCTTAAATAGTCTTTTATGTAATTCTTAACTTAGGAAATCTTGACACAATTTCTCAAATAGTTTCCTAAGTAGGCCTTCAATAAATCCCTAGGTATTCCTTCATTTAAGAAATTCCTAAATAGTCTTTTAGGTGAGTCTTATGTAACCCCCAAATTAGTTCCTAGGTATCCCTTAATCAAGGTAAACTTTTCAATGGTCCCTAAGTATTCCTTAGGCAATCCCTTAGATACTAGCCCTTAAATATCTTTTAATTTAAGAAGTCTTTTTATAGCCCCCTAGGTACACCCTATGTAACTTTTTAAATAGCTCTTAAGTAGCCTTATGTAGCCCCCCATGTAAGCTTTTGATAGTCCTTATCTTAGGTAATTAAGTAGGTAAGTAATCCATAGGTAAGAACATAGGCAAGTCTAACCTAATTAACCCCTTACCAAGTAAGTAGCCCCTTAGTCACCATAATTTATGTTGACTGTATTGTGGTTAAAAAAGTGATTATGGTAATCACTTTTGAAAAATTTATGCTTAGTATTGAGGATTAGTTCTCAATTTGTTAGACTTTACAGATAACTCCAAAGATGAGTGGTATAGTTAAGATCAGAGTGAGACTCAAACTAAGGATTATTTTATAAATAATTCTAATAAATAGTTGTAACTTGATATAATTTCTCAATAGATTAAAATATGTAATATGTTAAATTAAGTGGTGAATGATCACTAACAAGTCATGGCACAAATTAATGTGCATGATTAAAGTTGAATGTGTCAAAAAAAAAAAAAGAAAAAAAAAGTCATTGCACAATTTATTTATTGTGCATGATGAATGACATGGTGAGTCATTTCAAGAGTAAGATTTTAAAAACTTTCTTCTTTAGTTTTCTTTAAAATTAGTCACCTAGGACATAAAGCTTTAGGAACTTTCTTATTTAATTTCCTATTGTTTAATGTATAAATAGGTGTTTGGATTTTATTGAAGACATTTTCATTTGAATAGAATGAAGCTTGTTGCATTATGCTAAAAAGTTTCATAGAATAACTTTGAGGATTAAAAAATTAAAAGATTGATGAAAAAATGTTCAATGTTTTATGCATAGTTTTATGCATATGTAGAAGTCATGATAAAAATGTTGAATTAAATATGCATAGAAACTAAATATGTGAATAAATATTTGTGAGACAAAAAACATAAATCCTCATAGCTATGTAACAAAATTAAAAAAAAAAAAAAAAA
>Ga0209611_10000462_pt1 | contig 60140 bp, 55 predicted proteins | sample S1TSphgellanicum_3_FD_187693 | JGI IMG/M metagenome (GOLD analysis project Ga0209611, IMG submission 187693) | Host-associated microbial communities from peat moss isolated from Minnesota, USA - S1T2_Fc - Sphagnum magellanicum MG (SPAdes) (version 2) | ecosystem: Host-associated > Plants > Peat...
GGAAAACCTCGCTCCCGACCCGGTCACCGGCATGCGCGAGCGCGTCATGATGCTCCTTTTCCGCGGGGAAAACGCGGTGCGCCGCATCCGCGAGACGGTCGGTACGTTCAAGGAGAACTTCCTCGGCGGTGAGTCGATCCGCGACACTTACGGCGACATCGTTTTCAATCGCGACGGCACGGTCAAGTACTTCGAGCCCGCCGTCCTCGCCTCGCCCAATCTCCAGGAAGCGCGCACCAAGCTCAAGATTTGGGCCAAGTACAGCGATTCTGACGGCGGTCTGCTGGACAAGGCCGTCTCCACGGTGACCGATCCCCGTCACGAGCGCACGCTGGTCATGATCAAGCCGGACAACTTCAAGTTCCCCAGCGGACGCCCCGGCAACATCCTCGATATCTTTTCCCGCACCGGCCTGGCCATCACCGGCATCAAGGTGCACCGCATGTCGGTCGCCGAGGCCGAGGAATTTTACAGCCCGGTGCGCGATGTCTTGAAAAAAGCGCTCGCGGGAACCATCGGCGAACGCGCCAGGGACATCCTCAGTTCCGCCCTCAACCTGCCCGTCACGCCGGAGTTGCAGCAGCAGATCGGCAGCCTGCTCGGGCCCATGGCGGGCGACCAGCAGTTCAACAACATCGTCCGCTTCATGACCGGCCACACCACCGCCGAAACCAAGGGCGAGTCGCGCACCGAGCCGGGCACGGAAAAATGCATCATCCTCATTTACGAGGGCATCGACGCCGTGCGCAAAATCCGCGAGGTCCTCGGCCCGACCGACCCGGCCAAGGCGCCTCCCGGCTCGATCCGTCGCGAATTCGGCTCGACCATCATGGTCAACGCCGCGCACGCCTCTGATTCCGTCGATAATGCCCGCCGGGAAATGGGCATCGTCAAGATTCGCGAAAACAACTTTAAATCCCTGATCGAAAGTTTTTACCAAGATTAATGCGCAGAACGCTGGCTTGTGCCCGCCAGTCGTGCTTTAATTACCTTTCACCCGTTGCACTGAAAAATACTATTTATGGAACCCTCCACCCGCGTCCAAGAACTCACCCCGTCACTCACCCTTTCCATCGATAGCAAGGCCAAGGCCATGAAGGCCGAAGGCCAGGACGTCATCGGCTTCGGCGCCGGCGAGCCCGACTTCGATACGCCCGAGCACATCAAGGCCGCGGCCATGGGATCGCTCGACGCCGGCTTCACCAAGTACACGCCTTCCTCCGGCATCCCCGAGTTGCGCGCCGCCATCAGCGAAAAGCTCAAGGCCGACAACGGTCTCGATTACAAGCCCTCGCAGGTCATCGTCACCTGCGGCGCGAAGCACGCCTGCTTCAACGCCATGCTCGCCACGCTCGATCCCGGCGACGAAGTCATCATCCCCGCGCCATACTGGCTCAGCTATCCCGAGATGGCCAGGCTCGTCGGCGCGGAGCCTGTCATCGTCCCGACCAGGGCCGAGAACAATTACAAGATCACGCCCGACCAATTCCGCGATGCGATGACCCCGAAGACGAAGATGATCATCATCAACACGCCGGGCAACCCCACCGGCTCCGTCTACACCGAGAACGAACTGGCCGGCCTGGCCGACGTCGCGCTCGACGAGGACATCCTCATCCTTTCCGACGAAATCTACGAAAAGCTCATCTATGATGGAGCCAGGCACGTCAGCATCGCGACCCTCAGCAAGGACGTCTACAACCTGACCCTCACCGTCAACGGCTTCAGCAAGCCCTACGCGATGACCGGTTGGCGCCTCGGCTACGTCGCCGCCCCCGAAGGCGTGGCCAAGTCGATCGACTCGCTCCAGAGCCACTCGACCTCGAACCCGACCTCGTTCGCGCAGAAGGGCGCGCTCGCCGCCTACAAGGGCCCGCAGGATTGCGTGCAGCAGATGCTCACCGAATACACCAAGCGCCGCAACCTGATCTGCGGCCTGCTCGATGACATTCCCCAGCTCAAGTACGTCAAGCCTCAGGGCGCGTTCTACGTCCTGGTCGACATCTCCGCCACCGGCCAGAACTCGACCCAGTTCGCCGAGCGCCTGCTCGACAAGCAAAAGGTCGCCGTCGTGCCCGGCATCGCTTTCGGTGACGACAAGACCGTCCGCATCTCCTACGCCACCAGCACGGAGAACATCACCAACGGCCTCAAGCGCATCGCCACCTTCGTCGCCGCTTAGTCCTGGAGGGTCGGACTCCGTCCCGACCCGGATTGGTTCGCTTCGGTTGGTAGTCGGCGCAGGCCCTTGCGCCGGTCAGTGGTAGCCGCCGCACGCTGGGCGGCGGTGCCTCCCTCGTTCCCAAGTTGCACTTGGGAACGCCCCCTGATCCTCGCGAAGTTTCACTTCGCGCTAACTTCTACCCTTGCCCGGATCCGTCATATCAAAAATCTGATCCAGCCCCGTCCCCAGCAGCAGTTTTCGGACGATCTCATTCGGCTTGATCACATGAATATGACCCGGCCCCAAATGCCGGACCTTCAGCGCCAGCCCCAGCAGCGTCCCAAGAAACGTGCTGTCCAGGATTTCGCACTCGCCCAGGTCGATCGTGAAGTCGGTCACCCCGTCGCCGATCAAGTCGTTGTAGGTGGCCTTGAAACCCACCGCCCCCTGATACGTGCCGATGCCAATAATCTTGAACGTCGCGTGCTTCCCGTCGCGTTTCAGCAAGATTTTCGCCTCAGGCATACGCTAGCTTAAGCATCCTGCATTCCCGCACAATCAAAGAGGTCGATTTCTCCTCTAAAAGCTCACCGCAAAATGCACGGCAGGTAGCCGTCGACCTCCGGGCGACGGTGCAGCGGTAGCCGCCGCACGCTGGGCGGCGGTGCCTTAGGTAGCTGCCGCTGTCCCAGCGGCAGTGCAGTTGTAGCGGCGGTCTATGACCGTCGCTTGTCTTCTATGCTGTTGCCACTCTATCTCTACCAATCTCGCTATCCGACCTCCGGTCGTTCTGAAACGTGGGTAATTCAGGGCGACGATCTACTGTTGACGAAATATATTCGTTCCGAGGAATACGGTAGGCTCTTTGGAAGTCGTATTCAGTCAAGAGCCCAAACCCCCAGCGGGCAAGTAACTGGCGTTTGGGGCGTAAAAACGATCAAAAGATTTCGCAGAGTTCTGCGTGAAAGAGGTGCCATTTTTCAGCAACTGCTCCAAGAGCCGCCTGAGGTCAAAATTAAGTCGATTAGTAAGAGTGGACCGAGACCGAGAGGGCTCGGGAATTGAGCATGTAAGCGCGAAATGAAATTTCGCGGGGAACAGGCGACGTTCCCAAGTGAAACTTGGGAACGAGGGAAGACAGGACGAACGACGGTCATAGACCGCCGCTACATCAGAGATACTCTCTCGGATCCGTAATATGCCCCGTCAGCGCGCTTGCCGCCACCGTATAGGGCGAAGCCAGGAACACTTTCGACTCCTTATGCCCCATGCGACCCGGAAAATTCCGGTTCGTCGCCGAGATGCAATTCATCGGCTTGTTCATCCGGCCAAAGGTATCCACGGGACCGCCGAGACAGGCCGCGCACGACGCGTTTTCCGTCATCTGCACGCCGGCCGATTCCAGGAGACTCCACACCGTTGAGTCGCCCATCTTTATCGTCTGCAGCTCGAACACCACATCGGGCGTGGCGGGCACGCCGAACGTATCGATCTTCACGCTGCGCCCCTTCAGCACCTCCGCAAACGCCAGGAAGTCCGACGTCTTGCCGCCCGTGCACGAGCCGATGTAGGCGCGGTCGAGCTGAATCTTGCCCAGCTCCTTCGCCAGCGCGCGATGGCCCGGATCGGGATGCTGCGCGACGGTCGGCTCCAGCTTGTCGAGCTCCACCACGTCGTCGTAAACGAAAGTCTGGTCCTTATCAAGATCAACGGGCGTGTAGGTCGACTTCGTTCCGTTGCGCTTCGTTCGTTCGTCCACGTAGGCGAACGTCTTTTCGTCCGCCGGGAAAACGCCGTTCTTGCCGCCCGCCTCGATCGCCATGTTCGCGATCGTCATGCGGTCGTCCATCGTCAGTTCGTTCGCGCCGGGGCCGTCGTATTGCAACGCGCGATAAGTCGCGCCGTCGGACCCGATCTCGCCGATCACGTGCAGCACGACATCCTTCGCCATCACGCCCTTCGGCAGCTTGCCTTCGAGCCGGAAATGCATCGTCGGGGGCACCTTGATCAACAATTTGCCTGTGCCCATGATGAACCCCGCGTCGGTATTGCCGATGCCCGTCGCGAACATGTTGAACGCGCCCGCCATGCAGGTGTGGCTGTCCGTGCCGAACAGGATTTCGCCGGGCCGCGTGTGACCCTTGGCCGGCAGCGCCGTGTGGCACACGCCCGCGTAACGCTCGCCGAACTGGCGTTTCAGTTGTCCGCGCGAGGAGTCGAAAATCCAATGCCCGTTCGGGTCATCGATCACGTCATAGAAATAAGGCAGGCCCTGCTCCTGCACGAAGGCGCGCAGGATGTCGACGTTGCGGTTGGAGAGCGAATCGGCGGTGAAAATATAGTGGTCGGGAATGATCACGATCTTGTTCTTGTCCCAGACCTTCGCGGTCTTGCCGAACTCGCGCTTGAACACCCCGATCGTGCCCGGCCCGCACACGTCGTGCGTCAGGAGCACATCGGTCTCCACCCAAACATTTTCGCCCGGGGCCACATGGGCCTTGCCACTGGCGCGTGCGAGCAGTTTTTCAGTCAACGTCATAAGAGCAGCAGCCTAGCGCACTTTTCCGCTCTCCACAATCGGAAGAATTTGGTAGCCGCCGCACGCCGGGCGGCGTGAGCCGCTCCACAAAATCCATCATCCTGAGCAAGTCCCACCGCGGCGGGACGCCGTCGAAGGACCTCTAACTATTTTGCCTTCCAACTTTACAGCAGACAGTGCGAGCCCTTGCGAGCGACCGCCGCTGGGACAGCGGCAGCTACCTACGGAACATCCTCGCGTCCTGTATCGATTCTGATTAAATGGTTCGGATATGACTGAGGCTGAACGTGACCAAAAATATCCGCTCCCGCTGCACCGTATCGTGCGTGTCGAATTGGGGGTGAAATCCTACAATATTCTGATAGGACGCGGCTTAATGCCATATCTTGGACGATTCATCGGAAAGCATGTGATTGGAGGCGATGAAAGCCCGGTCGTGCTTATAAGCGATCGGAATGTTCTATCGTTGAAATGGAGCGAAGATATCCGCAACCCTTGGCATTCCTGGGGGCTGCTCGACGGCGTCATCCCCGGTGAGGAAAGCAAGTCGATGAAGACTGCCTCAGAGCTCCTTTCGGCCCTTGCGAAATTTCGTCTTCCCCGTTCCGGCACCCTTATCGCCCTCGGCGGCGGGGTGATCGGCGACCTCGCGGGTTTCGTTGCGGCGACTTATTTGCGCGGAATTAATTTCGTCCAAGTGCCGACGACTTTGCTGGCCATGGTCGATAGCTCGGTCGGCGGCAAGACGGGCGTGAATTTGCCCGAGGGCAAGAACCTCGTCGGCGCATTTCATCAACCGAAGCTGGTCGTGGCCGATCTCGATACGCTCGCGACGCTGCCCGCAAAAGAATTTTCTGCGGGCATGGCCGAGGTGATCAAGTATGGCGCGATCCGCGACAAGGCGCTCTTCGACCGCGTCTCCAGGCCGGTGAAACCCGACGACGCCGACCTCGACGAAATCGTGGAGAAATGCGTTTCGATCAAGGCGCGCATCGTCGAGCGCGACGAGTTCGAGACCAAGGGCGAACGCGCGCTGCTCAACTTCGGCCACACCATCGGCCACGCCATTGAGAAGGCGACCGAGTACAAATCCTATCTCCACGGTGAAGCGATTTCCCTCGGCATGCGCGCCGCAGCGTGGCTCTCGCGCCGCGACGCCGGCCTGTCGCAGGAGGACGCCCGCGATCTCGACCTCGCCCTGATCGCCAACAACCTGCCGGTCGTGCTTGACAAGGAGGTCGATTCGCAGTCGATCCTCGCCGCGCTCGGCAACGACAAGAAAGTCGCCGCCGACGGCGTGAACCGCTGGGTCCTGCTCACCAAGCTAGGCCAAGCCGAAAGCGGCCGCGTGGTTTCTCCCGCGCTGGTCGAGCAGGCCGTCGAGTATCTGCGGACACACCCCGACGATCTATGACCAACGTCGAAGCTCACTCTTCCTCGTTCCCAAACTCCATTTGGGAACGCGCTTGCCCGCCCAACTCCATTGGGCTCCCCCGCCGAGGCAACAGAGTTGCGCCGACAATAGCGTTCCCAAATGGAGTTTGGGAACGAGGAAACCGGGGAACTTTCCGATTTCGTTGGGCTATTCTTGCGTTCTTCGCGGGTATACTTTTACAGCGGTCCGAGGCAATGGATGTGTTGCCAGAGGCGACAATAAAACAGACCGCGCTCGCCGCTTATTTTGACGAGGTGCACTTTGATGGCAACAAGGTGTTTCTCAAAATGCCGGCCTCTGGAACGCGCTATTTGATCTCTGGTAGGGTGACGGACTACGGCGAAGTCCTTACCATTTTACCGGCAACATCAGTGGAACTAGTTGAGAAACATGGTGGCATTAAAATCACATCACGAAAGGAAATGACTGATCAAGTTGTCGAGATTGACGCTTACTCCGACGGCGGCGATTTTGGTCAAGGTAAGAGCACTCAAAAATTTATTCTCACGCACTTCGTTTTCCCCACAGGTCAGCAACGAGAAATGACCGTACTTGAGGAACCTTCCAAATCGGTATCTTTAAAATGACCGAATCCGAAGCCTACTTCATCCTCAACCTGCTCCCCGGCATCGGGCCGGTGCGGGCGAGGCGGCTGCGCGAGCGGTTCGGGTCGCTGGACCTGGCGTTAACGGCGCGCGGGGTGGATTTACGCTCCGTCGAGGGCATCGGACCGGAAATGGTTCAGGCGCTCGTCTCGTGGAAGGAGACGACGGACCACGAAAAGGAGCGCAAGTGGGCCGGGGAGCTGGGCCTGACCATCGTCACGCCGGCCGACAAGGCTTACCCGGTCAGCTTGGGCGAAATCTACGATCCGCCGCTTTGCCTCTATATTAAGGGCAAGGTGCCGGAGACCTGGCCGCGCGGCGTGGCGGTGGTGGGCTCGCGCGAGACGAGTCACTACGGCCTCGAGACGGCGAAGAAGCTCGGCTATCAACTGGCCTACGCGGGCGTGCTGGTGATTTCCGGCCTGGCGCGCGGGATCGACACGGCGGCGCATCTCGGCGCGCTGGCGGCGAAGGGGACGACGTGGGCGGTGCTCGGGTGCGGGCTCGACAAGATGTATCCGCCGGAGAACGACGCGCTGGCGGCGAAGATCGTCGAATCGGGCGGCTGTCTCATCAGCGAGTTGCCGCTCGGCACGTCGCCCGACAAGCGGACCTTCCCCATGCGCAACCGGATCGTCAGCGGCCTGAGCTTCGGCGTGCTCGTAATCGAGGCGGGCCGGCAAAGCGGGGCGCTGATCACGGCGCGGCAGGCGCTCGATCAAGGTCGGCAGGTCTTCGCCGTGCCGGGCCGGATCGATAATCCGCTGGCGCAGGGATGCCATCAACTGATCAAGGACGGCGCGAAGCTGGTCGAGGGCGTGGAGGACATCCTCGGCGAATTGGAGTTCCTGAACCTGCGCGAGGAAGCGCCCAAACCGCGTCCCTTGCCCGAAAACCTGACCGGCGACGAGGAAAAGGTTTACGCCGCCATCGAGCTGGACGAGACGCCCATCGACGCGATCACGCAAGCGACGGGCCTGCCTTCGGGCACGGTTTCGTCTACGTTGTTGCGCCTGGAGATGAGGAAATTGGTGCGGCAATTGCCGGGCAAGGTGTTCGTGAGGACGTCGTAATGCGCTGAAGGGGAAGTTTCGCACAGAGGGCCGAAGAGGAGGAAGGCAGAAGGGATTAAAGAATCTTGGGAAAATGCCGATAAGCCGGATATGACGAGCCATGCAGTCAATCGCTGCGGCAGAAACTTTCGCCCAGTTAAGCATAGACGGGGTCAGGCCTTGGTCGAATACGCGCTTGTCCTGACTTTTATTTCCGTGCTTTCGATCGCGATGTTGGGCGGATTTGGCGAACATATTCGCGGCGTCTTTCTGTCGATTATGGCCTCGCTCGCCGCAGCGGGGAGCGGCTTCTGAGCATCGGTTCGTTACATCATGCCCCAAAAATGTAAGTTGCCATCGGGGGGCGCGTCTTCTAGGTTGCACGGCTTGGAAACGAAGCGGCTGGTGCGCCAGCCGGGGGGCACATGGTTGGCCCTTGGGTCGTAAGTCGTTATGTCAAAATCTCTTATCATAGCAGAAAAGCCCAGCGTCGCTGGCGACATCGCCAAGGCTATCGGTGGCTTTAAGAAGGTCACGGACGGCAACGAGTCGTATTACGAGAGCGACGCCTACGTCCTTTCCTCCGCCGTCGGGCACCTGGTCGAGCTCTGTCTGCCGGGCGACATGGACAAGAAAAAGGGCAAGTGGACCTTTGCCGCGCTGCCGGTGATTCCCGAAGAATTTGCGCTGAAACCGATCGAGCGGAGCGAAGGGCGGCTGCGGCTGCTCAAGAAGCTGATGAAGCGGGCGGACGTGACGAACCTGATCAATGCGTGCGACGCGGGCCGCGAGGGCGAACTGATTTTCCGTTATATCGTGAAGCTGGCGGCGTGCAAAAAGCCGATCGAGCGGTTGTGGCTGCAGTCGATGACGCCGGCGTCGATCCGCGACGGCTTCGCGCATTTGCGGCCGGGCTCGGAACTGGAATCGCTGGCCAGCGCGGCGGTGTGCCGTTCGGAAAGCGACTGGCTGGTCGGGATCAATGGCACGCGCGCGCTGACGGCTTTCAATTCGCGCAACGGTGGGTTTCAACTTACGCCGGTGGGTCGCGTGCAGACGCCGACGCTGGCCATCGTGGTCGAGCGCGACCAGAAGATTAAGAGCTTCGTGCCGAAGGGCTATTGGGAAGTTCACGCGACCTTCGCGGCCATGGCGGGCACCTATCCGGGCCGTTGGTTCAAGGAGGATTTTGCCAAGGACGAAGCGAATCTCGATGCCAAGCCGGAGCGGCTCTGGACCGAGGCCGAGGCGCGCGCGCTGGAGACGAAATGCCGCGGCAAGAGCGGCGTCGTCACGGAGGAAAAAAAGCCCGCGACGCAACTTTCGCCCCTGCTTTACGATCTGACCACGCTGCAGCGCGAGGCGAACGGACGGCTCGGTCTTTCCGCCAAGCGCACGCTGCAAGTTGCGCAGAGGCTTTACGAGCATCACAAGGTGCTGACTTATCCGCGAACCGATTCGCGCGCGTTGCCGGAAGATTATATCGACACGGTGAAGCAGGTTTTGCGTAATCTGCAGAGCAGTCATCTCGGCCCGTTTGCCTCGAAGATTTTGCAGGAAGGCTGGGTCAAGCCGAGCAAGCGCATTTTCAATAACGCGAAAGTGTCGGACCACTTCGCGATCACGCCGACGCTCGAATTGCCGGACAAGCTCGATGACATCGAGCGCAAAGTTTACGACATGGTGGCGAAGCGGTTCCTGTCGGTCTTTTATCCGGCGGCGCAATTTGAAGTGACCACGCGCATCACGCGGGTCGAGGGCGAACCGTTCCGGACGGACGGCAAAATCCTGGTTTTCCCGGGCTGGCTCGAAATTTATGGCCGCGAAGAACAGGACGCAGATGACCAGGCCGCGCTGGTGGCGGTGCAGGAAAACGAGACGGTGAAGACGCAGGAGATCGAGGTCAAGGGACTGGAGACGCGGCCTCCGGCGCGATTCACGGAAGCGACGCTGCTCAGCGCGATGGAAGGCGCGGGCAAGCTGATCGAGGACGAGGAATTGCGCGAGGCAATGGCGGCGAAGGGACTCGGCACGCCGGCGACGCGCGCCGCGACGATCGAAGGCTTGCTTGCCGAGGAATATCTGCGGCGCGAGGGCCGCGAAATCAGCTCGACGCCCAAGGCTTCCGCGTTGATGGAGCTATTGCACGCCGTCGACATCCCGGCTCTGGCTTCACCCGAAATGACGGGTGAGTGGGAGTACAAGCTCAAGCAGATGGAGCACGGCGAATTGGCGCGCAGCCATTTCATGAAAGAGATCGTCGGGCTGACGCAGACGATTGTGGAGAAGGCGAAGAATTTCGAGGAGTCGGGCTTCGAGGCGAAACCGCTCGGTTTCAACGGCCCGAACGGCAAGCCGATGGTGGAGACGCTGCGCAATTACCAGACCGACGATGGCTCCTTCACGTTGAGGAAAGTCGTGGCGGGACGCCTGCTCGAGCCGCACGAAGCGAAGGAGCTGATCGAGAAGAAGCTGATCGGGCCGCTGCAGGGCTTTCGCAGCAAGGCGGGCTGGCCCTTCGCCGCGGCGCTGAAATTGAACGACGCGGGCGAGACGGAATTTGTCTTCGATAACGCGCCGGTGAATGCCGACGGAACGGCGCTGGACGTTAACACGCAGCAGCCGATCGGGAAATGTCCCGTCTGCGGCGGACGCGTGTTCGAAGCGATGATGTCGTATGCCTGCGAAAACACTTTTGGCGATGCGCCGACCTGCAAGATGAAGATCGGGAAGAAGATTTTGCTGCAGGACATCGACCGCGCGCAGGTGGAGAAATTGCTCACGCAGAAGAAGACCGATCTGCTGCGGGGCTTTGTTTCGCAGCGGACGCGACGCAAGTTTTCGGCCTATCTCGTCATGGGCGACGACGGCAAAACGACGTTCGAGTTCGAGCCGCGCGCGGAAGGCGCGAAGGGCAAGAAGCCGTATGTGAAGAAGGAAGCCGCGGCGGAATCCAACGGCCACGCGGAGGGCCGGTCGGTCATCCCGAAGAATATCGTCAAGGCGAAGGGCGCTGCTCGCAAGCGGGCGGCAAAGAAGGCGGAGTAGGATTTCTTCGTAGCCGCGCTCGTGAGAGCGCGGATGGAGAGAGGAGGCGCTTCGTATGTGCTTCCGCCGTCTCACGACGGCGGCTACGGGGACAAGCAGAGCTACTGACTCATCGGCGCGGCGTTCGTGCTGGTATCCGGCGCATTCGTGCTGGGTGGAGCGGCGTTCGTATCGGCGCTATTCGTCGACTGGTCGGGCGTGATCGGGGTTGCTGTGGGACTATTGGTCGATTGATCCGGCGTATTAATCGGAGTCGCGGTCGGCGTGTTCTGGTCCGGCGTGCTTGGTGTTGCTGTCGTCGTATCGGATGGCGCGGGCGCGGCAGTTTGAGGAGTTTGATCGGCGCTATTGGTCATTTGAGACATCTCGATGGCTTGCTGGTTTTTGACCATTTTCATGATCTGCGGTAAAAACATGACGTAGCAAACGAGCACAAAAACATTCAGAACCGTCATGATGTAGCCGATGATCAATCCCGCGATGGCCAAGCCGCGACCCGAGCGGCCCGGAGTTTTCTTGATGTCGCCGAGGGCGAGATGGCCGAGAACGATCGCGGGAATGGAGGAGAGAAGTCCGCAAAACAGAGTGAAGCAGGCGCAGACCAGGGACCAGATCGCGAGCTTGGAGGTTTGCGTGCCGGTCGAAGTCGTTTGGATGTCGACGGGCATACCGGAAAGGGGTGTCGGCACCGCCGGGGCGGCAAGGGGAGAGACGGTCGCGAATGGCGTCTGCGCCAGCGGCACCCAGTTGGCCTGGCCCTGCCACCACGCGTGGTCCTGCGGCGTGATGGTGCCGGCGGCGAGTTGCGCCTTGATCTCGGCTTCGGTGAAAGGTCCGATCTGCTGATTGTTTTTATGGACGTAGATTTGCATGTAGGTCTCCTCGTTTGCTCTTTAGCTCATTCCCAGCTTGGCGGCGCGAAGTCAATTGCTAAAGCGAGGAGTGGTAATGCGGCGCGGGGGCATTATCGTGGAAGAGAAGACCGTTTATGACTCAAAATCCGTTTGCCCTTTTTGAATTGGAACCGGCCCCGGCGCTCGATTCCGCCGCGCTGAAGGAGCGGTTTGCGCGCGCGACATCGGAGTCTCATCCCGACAAATTTGCGCAGTCGGCGGAGGCGGAGAAGCTCGAAGCCGAGGCGCGCTACACGGCGCTGAACCAGGCCTACCAGACGCTGATCGATCCGCGCGCGCGGTTGCTGGCGCTCTATGAATGGACGAAGGGCCAGAAGCCGCCGGATATCCAGCGCATCCCGCCGGGCACGATGGATTTGTTCAAGGAAGTGGGCGAGATGTGCCGCAGCCTGGACGAATTTCTGGAGCGCAAAACGGCGACGACGGGACGCTTGGAGAAAGCCGGGCTGATGAGCGAGGAGCTGACGCTGCAGGACACGCTGACCGATTTGCGGATGAAGCTGGAACAGTTTGCCTCGACTGTTGAGGCGGAGCTGGCGGCGCTCGATGTGCGCTGGCGCGCGGGCGACAAGGACCTCAACGCGCTGGAGTCGATCTACCGGAAGTATTCGTATATCACGCGCTGGCGGCAGCAGCTCGAGGAGCGGGAAATCGCACTGCTGACAGGGGAATGAAGATTTTTACACAGGATTAACCAGATTGAAGGCAGGCTGAATTTTAGACAGCAGAGACATGAACTTTGAGAGAAGAATCTAACTTTTCTCAAGTCTGCTTTCATGTCCTTCATGTAACTCCTGTCAAAATCCCTCCCCATAATCCTGTAAATCTTGTTAATCCCGCCTAAATTCGGTCATTGATCCAATCCCTTAAGTTCGTAGCTGGCGAGGGCGTGGCGGAGATCGACGTCGGGGCGGAGATGGATGGTTTGCCAGCCGAGCTTGACGGCGCCGAGAATGTTGGCTTCAAGGTCATCGATGAAAAGCGTTTCGAGCGGGTCGATGCCGCCGAGGGCCGCCAACGCGGCGCGGTAAATCGCGGGCTCGGGTTTCATGGTTTTGACCTGGTGCGAATAGATGCGGACGCGGAAGAGCGAGAAAAAGGAATAGGTGGCCTCGGCGTACTTGATGTGCGCTTCGTTGGTGTTGGAGATGATGGCGAGCGGATAGTGAGGAGCGAGGAGCGCAGCGAGAGCGATGTGTTCGGGCAGGGGCGTGAAAATCTCGTTGTAGCAGGCGACGAGCTCTTTGGTGGTGCCTTTGTAGCGAATCAGCTTTTTCAGTTGCGCGAAAAATTTGGCGGAGGTGATTTGGCCGGTTTCGTAGGCGATATTGAACGGGGTGGGCAGCGTTGCCTCGGTCATCTCGGCGGGAGAAAGCGAGGATTTCTCCGCCATGCGGACGAGCATGGCTTCCTTGTCGAAATCGAGAAGGACTTTGCCGAGGTCGAAGCAGACGGCGCTGATTTTCATGGGGATGGCAGAGGGACTTTAGACAGGATTAACAAGATTTACACGATTGGGGGAAGGCAGCTTGGACAGGAGGAACATGAAGGACATGAGAGGGAAATGTCCTGGCAGAATTTTCCCTCAGAAATCATGTTAATCCTGTCTGAAATTCCGTTGATTACGTCAAAAAAACCGGCGCCTCCACTACAACTCGCGGCGGCCGGAGAGAGCGTAGCCGAGGGTGACGCTGTCGGCGTATTCGAGTCCGCCGCCGGCGGGCAGGCCCATGGCAAGTCGCGAGACTTTGACGCCGGCTTTCTTGAGGATGGGCGCGAGGTAGAGCGCGGTGGTTTCGCCCTCGGCATCGGCGGCGAGGGCGAGGACGGCTTCCTTGGGCGGCGCGGTGGCGAGGCGCTGCTCCATCTTGGCGATGGAAAGGTCTTCCGGTCCGACTTTGTCGAGGGGCGAGAGGCGTCCGCCGAGGACGTGGTAGAGGCCGCGGAAGAAGTTGGATTTTTCAAGCTTGATGACGTCGCTGGCCTGCTCGACGACGCACCAGAGCGTCTGGTCGCGCTGTGGATTGGCGCAGATGGAGCAGAGCGCGTCGAGCCCCTGCGCGTAGAAGCCGCAATGCTTGCACGGATGGATTTCCGCGCGCGCGGCGGTAAGCGCGGCGGCGAGGCGTTCGCTGACTTTGGCGTCGGCGTGAAGGAGAAAGAGGGCGTGCCGCTCCGCGCTGCGCGGGCCGACGCTGGGGAGTTGGCGCAGGGCTTCGACGAGTCCGTTGAAGGCCGGGGGGTATTCGGTCATTTTAAATTATAATATGTCATCCTGAGCAAGCCGAGCTTGTCTCGGCGCGGTCGAAGGATCTCTAACTATTCCGCTCAGCGCACGCTGACGAGCAAAATAGTTAGAGGTCCTTCGACTCCGCTGCGCTTCGCTCAGGATGACAGGCTTTTTTGTAAAGTCGCTTTCGCGACGGGGAACAGATCGCGCCACAAGCCCTGTGGACTTCGGCGAAGTTCGGGCGGACGCCGTCATGGATGCTGGCCAGTAATTACCAAGGGCGCCGTTATCGGCCTGGTGTGATTCGGGTATTCCTTCAAATACACACGCCACGCGACAGTCATGGCGGTCACGCAGGCGAGAGCTGTGCACACAATAACGGTCATTCGCGCGTCTCTCCAAACCCCAAAGGCATGGAGCGTGAGATAGACGAATAGAAAAAACAAAATTCCACCTACAATCAGTCCAAAGTTTCGCGGTTCCGATACCGAAGACACAACGTAGGAAAGGAGAAAGCACCCCCAGCAGAGAATCCCCAAGTGAATAAAGACTAGAGTGAGCGACTTGGCGTTAACGCTCATTGACGTCACACCTTTAGCAACTCGGCTTCTTTTTGGGTGACGCCTTTTTCGATTTCGGCGACGTATTGGTCGGTGAGTTTTTGGACTTCCTTTTCGGCGCCTTCGAGTTCGTCCTCGGTGATTTCGCCGGCCTTCTGGATTTTCTTGATTTCGTCGATGGCGTGGCGGCGATTGGCGCGGATGCTGACGCGGCCTTCCTCGGCGATCTTGCGCACGGCTTTGACGAGGTCCTGGCGGCGTTCTTCGGAGAGGGGTGGGATGGGCAGGCGGATGATCTTGCCGTCGACCAGGGGCGTGATGCCGAGCTTCGATTCCTCCAGCGCCTTGCGGATGGCGTCGACGGTGGTGCCGTCCCACGGCTGGATGAGGATGAGGCGCGAATCGGGCGTGGTGATGGCGGCCATTTCTTTCAGGCGCATGTGGGTGCCGTAGGCCTCAACCATGAGGTTGGTGACGAGGTCCGGCGAGGCTTTGCCGGTGCGAATCCCGCCGAATTCGGCTTGGATCACCTCCGTGCTTTTGATCATCTTTTCTTCCGCTTCGAGGAGAATGTCATCAAGGGCCATGGTAGGAAGATAAAGGGTTAAAGGTAAAAGGCAAAAGGGAAAAGTTGAGGAGGCGAACGTAGAGCGTAGAACTTAGAACGAAGAACTGGGAACGCTGGAGTGTATTTCTGCGGTTCTAAGTTCTGCGTTCTAGGTTATCAGGCTCGGATACGCCTCCATCCACGCTTTCGGCACGCGTTGCGGACGACCGCCGGGAAGTTGGACGGTGACCATGGTCTGGATGCAGCGGACGAAGATGAGGTCGGGCTGGTCGGCGAGGGCGATGGTGAAGCTCATGAACATGCGGACTTTTTCGAGGCGCGAGAGTTCGGCGGTGACGAGGAGTTTGTCGCCGAGGCGGGCGGGCTTGAGGTAATCGATTTCGGTGCGGGCGACGACGGCGACGAGGCCGGTGCGGTTCATTTCCTCGAGCGTCCAGCCGAGGGAGGCGGCGAGCTGGGAGCGGGCGATCTCGACCATGCGTAGATAGGCGATGTTGTGGACAACGCCGCCGGCGTCGGTGTCGAAGTAGTAGACTTCGAGCGGGATGGTGAGGCGGGGGGCTTCGGGCAGCGGTTGGGTCATGCGGGGAATTATTCCAAATCAGCCCTGACTAAGGAAGCACCTGAAATGCGAAAAGAGGAACTGAGTTGATAGGAGAGCCCTGCTCCGCCGTGACTTTCTGTTACGGTGATGACAACGCCTTCAGGATCGAGGGCGCGATCCGAGTCCGCTCCGGCGGTGAGCTTGCCGTCGACCGAAGCGAACCTGCCGGCCGCGGTGAACTTTTTCTCGTCAACGATCCTCCACTTCTTGTCGTAGGAATGAAGGAGAAAAAGTACCCCGACGGTGGAGCGTGTGGCCGAGGTTGGCGGCTCCGCGGTGGCAAAAACGACCGCGGTATCCTCGTTATTCCAGAGGGTAGCGCACGATAGCACATGGGGCGCGCGGACGATGCTGCCCGTGCTTTCCTCTTCGGGCTGCCCCAGTTCCACCGCGCTGAACTGGTAGGCCATCCAGCTGCTTGCCTGCGCCGGCTCGAAGGCCTTGATCGCGTCCACGAAGCCAGCGATGGAATCAAAACGGGACTCTCGATCAAGCGCAGCCGAGGTGGTGGCTCCGGCTTGCGCCGCCAGCATTTGAGACAGAACAAGGCCGACAAGGAAAAGACTGGTTCGCATGACAAAACTATCGCAGGACGGCGCGGCGCTGTTACACCGCGCTTTGATTCAGGGTGAGGACCGAATTCAGGGTCAGGCCAGGAGTCTGACCCTCCAGGATTACTCCCCGAATTCCTGGGTGAATTTTTTGACGACGGCCTTGAGCACCTTGAGGCGCGCGTAGTATTTGAATTCGCTTTCGACGAGGGTCCATGGCGCGCTTTTGGTGTTGGTGCGCTCGAACATCTCCTCGGCGGCTTCGATGTGTTCCTTCCACTTTTTGCGGTTGCGCCAGTCTTCCTCGCTGATCTTCCAGTGCTTGTAGGGATCGGCGGCGCGCTGCTCGAAGCGGCGAAGCTGTTCCTCCTTGCTGATGTGGAGGTAAAATTTCATCAGCACGGCGCCACCGTCGACGAGCGTTTCTTCCATGGCGTTGAGTTCCCCGTAGGCGCGCTTCCATTCCTTTTCGGTACAGAAGCCCTCGACGCGCTCGACAAGCACGCGGCCGTACCAGGAGCGGTCGAAAATGGCAATTTCGCCCTGCGGCGGCATTTTGGTCCAGAAGCGCCAGAGGTAATGGCGGCGGTATTCCTCCTCGGTCGGCTTGACGATGGAGTAGACGCGTAGGACGCGGGGATCGAGCTTTTCGGTGATGCGTTTGATGACCCCGCCCTTGCCGGCGGCGTCGGGGCCCTCGAAGACGAGGATGACGCTGCGTTTGCTGTCGAGGATCTTGCGCTGGAAGTGGAGCAAATCCAGCTGGAGGTCCTGAACGCGTTCGCGGTAATCGGATTTGTCGTCGATCTGTTTGGTAAGGTCGAGTTCGCTGAGCAAGCCGGGCATACGACTCGTTAGGTTGGCGGCTTGCAGCCGGGAGGCGAGAAGATTTCGCGCCAGGGCCTGTTATCACTAAATGGCAGGAACGGTGCGAGGAAGCACCGGGCGTCGGGGCAAGGCGCGAGTGAGGAGCATAGCCAAAGCTAGTGACGAGTGAGCAACGCTGCTCCGGCGCCCGGCGAACCTCGCCCTTCGGGTTGCAGTTCTTTGTCTCTCTGGCTTCGTGGCTCGTCGGTCGCAGAGCTACGGCTATACTCCCTCCTCGACGCCTCGCCAGAGAGACAAAGCCCAAGCAACACCGTCCTGCCATTTAGTGATAACAGGCCCCAGAATAAGTCGCGAGCAAGATTGCCTTTTTTGGCGGGGAACTTACCGTAGTTAACGAGTGCCGAGCTGTGAGTTGGTCGTTTGACCCGCGGACGCGCACCAATTGCCCAAGTTTCATGGATCACGGTCAACAACTTTTCTCGGCGGGTTCCCGCGTCGGCCCTTACCTGGTTTTGGAGAAGCTGGGCGAAGGCGGCATGAGCGAAGTGTTCAAGGCGATCGAGCCGACGCTGGAGCGCTACGTGGCGATCAAGATCATGCATCGCGCGAACATGAGCAGCCCCGACGTGATGGCGAACTTCCTCGAGGAAGCGCGGGCCGTGGCCAGCCTGCGCCATACGAACATCGTGCCGCTGTATTCGGCGGGCGAGGAACAGGGCGTGCCGTACCTGGCGATGGGCTACATCGAGGGGCAGACGCTCGAGGATTGGATCCTCGCCGGTCGCATCCTGAACATGGAGGATGCGATGTGGTTCATGCGGCAGGCCGTGGCGGCGCTGGAGTACGCGGCGCGGTCGAACATCATCCATCTTGATGTGAAGCCGGCGAACTTCATGGTCGATAATGAGAACACGGTCATGTTGACCGATTTTGGCCTGGCGCGAAAGCAGACCGAAGTGGCCAGCGGCGCGCGCGATGATGAGCTCCAGGGCACGCCGGCTTATGCGTCTCCGGAACATGTGCTGCAGGAAAAGCCCGATTTGCGCACCGATATTTATTGCCTCGGCGCGAGCCTCTATCATTTGATCACGGGCGAATTTCCCTATCCCGGCGACAGCACGGAGGAGGTTTGCCGGGCGCACGTTTTCGCGCCGTTCCCGATCGAGACGCTGCAGGCGCACGAAATCCCGAACGGCTGGTGCGCGCTGATTCGCAAGATGATGGAGAAGAGTCCCGCCGACCGGTTCCAGAATTACCAGGAGATCACGTTCGCGCTGGATAACATCAATCATTTCCAGTACGGGAAAAAGATGCTGACGATCGTCGAGACGGTCGAGCGGCGCGCGCTGCCGCGCAGCGAGGGGCCGGCGGAGAGCCTGTTCGACCTGGTGCCGGACGACATGTCGACGCAGGGCGAGCATCTCTTCACGCTTCAGGATTCGTATGACGCGCAGGAGGTTTATCACAGTCTCGATACGCGCTGGCCGGTGCTGGCGCTCAATGAAATGGCGCCCGATTTGCGCGCGATGCAGAAGGGATCGGCGGAGGATTTACGCTCGCTGATCGAGGCGCTGTTGCTCGTACCGAGTTACAAGGAGACGCTGGAGGTGCTGAGCACGTTCATGGCGAACGCCTCGGACGCGCGGCCGCAGAGCGATGCGGAAAAGATCGAGCTGGTGGGGCTGGAACGCTCGCGCAACATTGCGCTGACGGCCATTTCCCTCTACCGGCCGTGGCAGGGCGAGCGGCCCTTGAACTGGCACGGCCTCTGGCAGCACCAAGTCTACACGGGTCTGCTGGCGGAATTCATCGTCGATATGCTCGGGTTGCCCGCGACCGGCATGGAGTTCCTCTGCGGTGCGGTGCATGACATCGGCAAGCTGGTGCTGGCGGAACTTTACCCGGCGAAGACGATCGGCGTCTGGATGCATGCCTACGAGCAGAATTTACCGCTGACGCACGTCGAGCAGCAATTTTTTGGCGTGGATCACGCGCAAATCGGTCAGGAATGGCTGAACCGGCACAAGTTCCAGCGCACGGTGCGGTATGTCACGGCCTACCACGAGGAGCCGGAGAATTGCAGCGAAGCCCTGGCCAAGTCGGGGAAGATGGCTTTTGTCACCGCGATGATCACCTCGAACAAAGATGATGAGATCAATTTGCTGACACATCTGATTTACTGCGCCAATACGCTGGCGAAGGAGCTGGGGCTCGGTTACTCCGGCAACCCGCGTTTGGACCAGGCGGCGTGGATCGATCAGCCGACGACGCAGTTGATTTTCGATTCGCGGTCCAAGGAAGAGGTGACGCTGGAGGAATTCGAGGAATTTTTCATGGGGACTTGCAAAGGTCTGCCCGATTTGCCTTTCTCCCAGCTCGCCCATGCCAGCGAAGCCAAGCAGCGCGCGTGGGAAAGAGCGCAGCGCGACGAAAAGAAGAAGAAGTAGGGCCTGGTCGCGGTAGATCGTCTCTCTCTCCGGAGATTCCTCCTCGTTCCCAAATTTCATTTGGGAACGTCCTATTGATCACCGCGAAATTTCATTTCGCGCTGATCTAGCTTCGACCCCGATTGGATCGGCCATGAAATGGCCTCAGCAAGTGCGTTCCCAAGTAAAACTTGGGAACGAGGAGAAGTGCCTTATGGTTTTGCGCCGGTTGGCGCGGGTATGGTATCGGAGTTTGTGGCGGCCGGCGGGGGCGAGATCAAGGGCGCTGGCGTGATGTCGGTGTTTACGGCATTGGTCGATGAGGAGAAAAATTCGAGATACGTTTTGAGATAGCGATCGGTGACGGTGATGCCGTAAAAGGTGCGGGCGGCTTCAATGTCGTCGTCCGCGTCCTGGCTTTTACCGGTGGCCTGGGCGAGGGCGGCCTTGGCGAAGTAGTAGGAGGCGTGGGCGTCGTAGGGATTCTTGGGATCGAACGGCATCAGATGGCTGGCCAGTTCCCCGGCGGTGACGAGATCGGCGGAGCCGATTTTGGTGTAGATGAGCTTCAGCGTGATGTCGGGATCGTTCGGCTTGGCCTGGAGCGCGAGGCCATAGTATTTCCCCGCGCGATCGAAGCTGCGTTTGCGCAGGAGGAGATCGCCGAGAGCCAACTGAACTTCGAGCGGGCCGGTGGGGGTAAGCAGGCTATGGAGAAGCTTTTCTCCCTCGTCATACCGTTTGAGTTCCGTGAGAATTTTGGACTTCAGGATCGGAACACGGTCATCGCCGGTCGGGGTACTTGCGCCCGTCTGGTCAATGGCGGCGAGTGCTTCCTGATATTTGCCCGCTTTGTAATCGAGCAGGGCGACGTGGTAGGGCGACGTGTCGTTGTCTTCAATAATCTCAGGCGCATCTTGCGCGCGGGCAACGCCGATCACGCCCAGCATCATCAAACCGAACGCCGACCACCTGGACATCACTAGGACAATTCCTTGGGACGCACCCAATAGCGCCCGGTTTTTTCGAGCAGGAGATCAGATTCGACCGGCCCCATCGAGCCGCAGGCGTAGAGCGGGAGATCGCGCACACTTTGCTTGGCCCAGGCCCCCTTGACGGCATCGATCAGGCGCCAGGCTTCCTCGACCTCATCGGAGCGGGTGAACAGCGTCGATTCCCCGACGATCGCGTCGACGATCAGTCTTTCGTAGGCCTCGGGTAAATAGTGATCGAATCCGCCGCGGTAGGAGAACGCCATGTCGACCGGCTCGGCTTCAGCCTTGCCGGGGACTTTGGCGTTGAACTTGATGCTGATGCCTTCGCTGGGCTGAATGCGGATGCGAAGGGTATTGCGGCGCAGGCGGTCGTCGCTCGAAGCGGCGAAGAGCGCGCTGGGCGGGCGCTTGAAGATGATGTTGATTTCCGTGAAGGAGGCGGCCATCGCCTTGCCGGTGCGGAGATAAAACGGAACGCCGTGCCAGCGCCAGTTATCGACCTCGAATCGGGCGGCGGCAAAGGTTTCCGTCAACGAATCCTGCGCCACTTTATCTTCCTGGCGGTAGGAGGGAATCGCTTTCTTGTTGATGAAGCCGCCACCGTACTGGGCGCGGACCGTGTTCGCTTGCAGAAAATCGAACGAGGGCGTGGGAATCGAGCGCAGGACCTTGACCTTCTCGTCGCGGATCGACTCGGCGTCGAGCGACGCGGGGGGTTCCATGGCCGTGAGGGTGAAGAGCTGGAACATGTGGTTCTGCATCATGTCGCGCGCGGCGCCGGCATGGTCGTAATAGCCGCCACGGCTTTCGACGCCGACCTGCTCGGCCACGGTGATCTGGACGTGGTCGATGAAGAGGCGGTTCCAGAGCGGCTCGTAAATCGAGTTGGCGAACCGGAAATAAATCAGGTTCTGGACGGTTTCCTTGCCGAGGTAATGGTCGATGCGGAAGATGTCCCGCTCGGCGAAGGCGGCTTGCAGCGTCTTGTTAAGATCGCATGCGCTGTTGAGGTCCTCGCCAAAGGGCTTTTCCACAATAAGACGGCGGCGCACGCCGTCCTGCTGGCTGGAGAGGCCGGCGGCGGCAAGGTTCTTCGCAGCTGGTCCGAAATATTCGGGCGAGGTCGCGAGATAGAAGAGGAAGTTTCCGCCGATCCTGGCGCTTTCGGGGATCTCATTCAATTTCTGCGAAAGAAGCTTGTAGGATTCGACCTGGTCAAGCTCGCCCTGGAAATAATAGATGTGACTGGCGAGTTTGCTCCAGACTTCTTCGTCGACCGGCTTGGTGTGGGAATATTTCCTGAGCGCTTCGCCCAGGTCCCGCCGAAATTCGTCGTCGGTTTTTGGGCGGCGGGCGAACCCGATGATCGCAAAGTCATCGGGCAGCAGATTATTCTTTGCCAGGTGGTAGAAGGCCGGGACGATTTTGCGATGGGTGAGATCACCGGTGGCACCGAAGATCACCGCTGCGGTGGGCGGCAGTTGTTTCGGCGCGCTGGCAATCATGGCAGGGCAGTTGGGATCAGGGATGACGATGGACATAGGATTGGGGAGGGTTAAAAGGTGAAGGTGAAAAGGTAAAAGTAGGGAAGAGAAACGCTGTCGGTATTTGAGCCTTTTTCCTTGATCCCTTTACCTTTGACCTTTCTTGTTAGGCGTTATAGGTCGAGGAGGCCGTGGTGCCGCCCTGCCCGGTCCAATTGGTGTGGGAGAACTGGCCGCGCGGTTTGTCGACCCGCTCGTAGGTGTGCGCGCCGAAGTAATCGCGCTGGGCCTGGAGCAAATTCGCCGGCAGCCGCGCCGAGCGATAGGAATCGTAAAACGCGAGCGCGTTCGAGAAGGTCGGCGTGGCGATGCCGAGCGTGGCGGCGAGGCCGATCGTGCGCCGCCAGCCGTCCTGAGCCTTCTTGAGCGCTTCGGTGAAGAAGGGATCGAGCGTCAGGTTGGTGAGCGTCGGATTGCGGTCGTACGCGGCCTTGATGTCCCCCAGGAATCGGCTGCGGATGATGCAGCCGCCGCGCCACATCAGGGCGATGCCGCCCAGGTTGAGCTTCCACTTGTTATGATCCGAGACGTTCTTCATGAGCATGTAGCCCTGGGCGTAGGAGATGATCTTCGAGGCGTAGAGCGCGAGGCGGATGTCCTCGATGGTCTTTTTCGCGTCGCCGGTGAATTTTGCGTTGTTCGGCCCGGCGAGCACGGTGGACGCCGCGACCCGCTCTTCCTTGAGCGACGAGATGAGTCGGGCGAAGACGGCTTCGGCGATGAGCGTAACGGGCGCGCCATTGTCGAGACCGGAAAGGACGGTCCATTTGCCGGTGCCTTTTTGGCCGGCGGCATCGAGGATTTTGTCGACCAGATAGTCGCCGTTGGGTTCCTTGAACTTGAAGATGTGGGAGGTGATCTCGATCAGGTAGGAATCGAGCTCGGTCTTGTTCCACTCGGTGAACGTCGCGGCGATTTGCTCGTTGTTTAGGCCAAGCCCACCCGACAGCAGGCTGTAGGCTTCGGAAATGAGCTGCATGTCGCCGTACTCGATGCCGTTGTGGACCATCTTGACGAAGTGGCCCGCGCCGCTATCGCCGACCCAATCGCAACAGGGCACGCCGTTGTCGACCTTGGCCGCGATGGATTGGAAGATGGCCTTGATGTGGGGCCACGCTTCGGCATTGCCGCCGGGCATGAGCGACGGGCCATGGCGCGCGCCTTCCTCGCCGCCCGAAACGCCGGAGCCGACAAAGAGGATGCCTTTTTCCTTGAGTGCGTTGTAGCGGCGCACGGTGTCCTCGTAGAAGGAATTGCCGCCGTCGATGATGATGTCGCCTTTTTCCAGCAGCGGCACAAGCAGGTCGATGAATTCGTCGACGGGAGCGCCCGCCTTCACCAGCATCATGATGCGGCGCGGCTTCTTGAGCAGGCCAACCAGTTCCTCGAGGCTGTGCGCTCCGACGACCTTGGTGCCCTTGGCTTCGTTGCCGAGGAATTCGTCCACCTTCTTGGTGGTGCGATTGTAGACGGCGACCACGTAGCCGTGATCATTCATGTTGAGGACGATGTTCTGGCCCATGACGGCCAGTCCGATGAGGGCGATATCAGCAGTTTGAGGCATAGGTGTAGCTGGTTGGGGGTTGATTGAGACGCAAAGAGAGCCTTTCCAAATTAACGAGCGAAACTGCCGGGGCAACCTTAAATCAACCGATTTGTGAAAGAGTGCAACACACATCGCTAAATAAACTAGAGCCATAAACTAGCCCCATCGACTAAAGCCATTGCTTTCGGAGCGATAGAATTCGATTTTGGAACGGAATCTGATATAGTTCACCCTCGCATGACCGCCCCCCATCTCACCCTGGCCGGACAGCAAATTCGTGATCTTTGCGTGGAAGCCCGCGCCGCCGCGCGGACGCTGGCGACTTTGCCGACGGCCCGGCTTGACGAGATGCTCGACGAGATTGCCGCCGAGCTGGAAAAGGAAGCGCCCGCGATTTTTGCCGCCAACGCGAAGGACATCGCCGCGGGCGAGGAGGCCGGATTAAGCAAGGCGCTGATCGACCGCCTGCGCATCACGGAAAAATCGCTGGCCGCGATGGTTGCGGGCGTGCGCCAGGTGCGCGCGCTGCCGCAGCCGCTTGGGCAAAAGATGACCGAATGGCAGCGACCCAACGGCATTACGATTTCCAAGATTCGCGTGCCGATTGGCGTCATCGCCATCATATTCGAGTCGCGTCCCAACGTGACCATCGACGCCGCCGTGCTTTGTCTCAAGACCGGCAACGCCACCGTCCTGCGCGGCGGCAAGGAGGCGATTCATTCCAACCGCGCGCTGATTACGACGCTGCAAAATTGCAAGTTGCTGCCCAAGGGCGCGGTGCAACTGGTCGACAACACGGACCGCGCGCTGGTTCCCTTTCTCTGCCGCCAAAGCGATTTCATCGACCTGATCATTCCGCGCGGCGGCCACAGCCTGATCGAAACGGTGGTGGCCGAATCGCGCGTTCCGGTGATCAAGCACGCGCACGGGGTCTGCTCGGTTTTCGTCCACGCGAAGGCCGATTTCGCGATGGCGGAAAAGATCGTCATGAACGCGAAGACGCAACGGCCCGGTGTTTGCAACGCGATCGAAACCCTGCTGATCGATCTCGCCATTGCGGATCAATTCGTGCCGCAGATCGCCGCCGCGCTGACAAAAGCGGGCGTGGAAATCCGCGGCGATGAGACGGTGCGGAAGCTCGTCTCCGGCGGGAAGATCGTGGCGGCGAGCGAGGAGGATTGGACCACGGAATATCTCGACCTGATTCTCGCCGCCCGCGTGGTGGATGGCCTCGACGGCGCGCTGGCGCACCTGGCGAAGTACAGCTCGCATCATTCAGACTCGATCATCACGGAGGATGCGGCGGCGGCGGAACGCTTCCTGAACGAGGTCGACTCGGCCACGGTTTACTGGAACGCCTCGACGCGCTTTACCGACGGTGGTGAATTCGGTTTCGGCGCGGAAATCGGCATCAGCACGGACAAGCTGCACGCGCGCGGGCCGATGGGCCTGGATGAATTGACGTCGTATAAGTACGTCATTCGCGGCAAGGGGCAGATCAGGACTTGAGGATGACTTCCCCAAACCCCAACGGGGTTGTGTCATTCAGCCCAGGGTTGGCGTAGCAACGCCTACCTTGGGTCTATTTTAGCTCAGACCAACCCTGAAAGAGACCTCTGCGAAAGTCGGCCTTTAAAGATTCCGCCAGTTTTTGCACGACCCGGAGGGTTGGAAGATATTAGTACATTTGCGATGCAAATAGACGTAGGGCTTAAGCAAGCCGGAGGCTTGCCCGCACCGTAGCCGGTGGTTGAGCCCGCAGGGCGATACCACCGGTGCGATAAAAGGGACTCGACTCCGGCAGGGGTCGCAGCACTCTGGTACCCTTTCAGAGACCTCTGCAAAAGTCTTACTTTGAGGATTCTGTCATCCTGATCGGAGCGCAGCGAAGTCGAAGGATCAGTTCCGCTCCTCTGAAAAAAGACCGGCCGAACTGATCCTTCGACAAGCTCAGGATGACGGATTGCTTTGAGAAGGGGTTTTGCAGAGGTCTCTGAAAGGGTTGGCAAAAATACCTGGCTTGAGCGGATTGGCTTCAACTCTTTCAGAGTTGGGAACCTAGATAAACCTGCCCAGGGTAGTTCGTTCCTCGCAATCCTGGGCTGAGTGATTCCAATCCTTTCAGGATTGGCAGGTGGCAGCGCTGAAAGATAGAACCTTGGCCGCACGCCTACGACACCTTGTGCGCAAAGAGGAGGATGAGGACCAGCGGAACGATCACGCCGCCGGCGAGACTGGCCAGGGCGAGTGTGCCGCGTCCGAATTTGAAGGCCATGATGATGCCGAGAATGATGCTGATGACGAGGCTCGCCGCCATGAGCACGACAAAGAATTCAAGATAGGATGAGCTAAGCGAATAGGCCTTGGTCGGATCCTTCCAGAAAAGCTGATGACCCATGTGGATGGTCGAGAGATAAGTGAACCAGTTTGGGGCGCTGCCCCACTGAAGCCCGTAAACCTGCCAGATGCCGGAGATGGAAAAGAAAAGAAGCATGGGCGCAAAGAAGCAGCCCAGGTAGAGATGAAGTCGGCGCAGAAATTTCATTCAGGGCTGCCTCTTGCGGCTAGTGGTCGTCGATGGAAACTCCGAGTATGACGATTGTCCCGTTTCCCGGCGGAATGGCAAGGGTAATGGTTTGTTCGTCGAGGGGACTGAGGTTGCGGACATTGAAGTGAAAGGTCTGGGGTCGCTTGAACCGAGCTTCGGCTTGAACATGTAATAGTTGCCCTTGGTATCCCATGCTCTACGGGGCGCAATCGAACGGCTGAATTTTCCACGAAAGAAGTTTAGTCAACGCGATTGTGGCCAGATGCCTCTGCGCGTGTGTTCCATGTTCATAGAGATAGTGAGCCTCAAGAAGAACTGTCGGCCCCACTTCGAGAGAATAGCCCTTTTGTTGAAATGCTTGCCGAAAACTGTGGGCAACATCCGACCCGGAGGCCAGATCGAAGAGCAGGTTAGTGTCGAGAACCAGCCGCTTCTTTAGTTTTGCCATAAATCATGACCATGGCTTTTTTGAAGTGATCTTCTCGCTCGGTTTTGGTCAGATGATTAGCTTTGGCGCGCGTTTGTTCTGCGAGCCTGCTTCCCTTGGTTTTGAGCGGGTATTCGGCGGGCTTGGGGCTGGCTTTGGACGTGCGTGCCATACAAAGCAAGATACTTCTACGAACCGGAGCGCAAGTCAAATCTTGCGTTTGTAAGATTGGTAGTGAAATTGCCTCAGCAAGCGCGTTCCCAAGTGCAACTAGTGCAACTTGGGAACGAGGGAAGGCGCAGAAGTTGGTGAAATGACTTTGCTTTTTTGGCAGAAGGGCGTTTGAGGTCGCAGTGTCCGTGCCCCTTTTTCTGAGAATTAACCTACGTCAATTCTATTGGCTGAAATGTCCACTTGACCGGATAACAATGAACGTCATCAATCTCGATGCCCATCTCTTCCGCCCATTCTCGAGCACTCTCGTGGGAGAAGAATTTAATCCATTTGCTGCGAAAATCAGAGGCGGAGCCATCTTCGCAATAACAGATACGAGGCACACCTGTAGCTGAGGCCACAGAAGAGGTCAAAACCCAACAATCATTATTTGTTCTTGCGGGGCATAAAAAGAATTTTGCTGTTGTTGAGAGCAGAAGTCAGATTTGCTTTTATCCGACGACAATCGCTTAACAAATAATTGCTTTTGATCTACGACCGTTCGGATGATGTCCGTTCCCGTGATAGATGCAATGTCTTCACCGATTACCTTTCCCATTTTATCCATACCGCAAGACGAAACGAAATGATCTATTAACCCTCCCTTGTTACCATAGCTCTGCCTTACCTGTCCCAAAGTGTCCCTATCAACGTTGTCGTGCACTAAGGTTTCGTCAATAAGTAGATCTTTAAGCTTACTCGTAACTGCCCATGATAAAGCATAGCCAACTTGGATGTGCGCGTCGTTATAGGTCGGAGTGACTTGGCAATTAACCGTTAGCAAATTGCTATCGTCTTTACCACTTCCACCAAATCTTTGCTTTGAAGTTCGCGAGCGATTAGTGCTTTGGCCATGGCATTAGCTCCCGAGTCTACTCCGTTAACAGTAATACGAACGTGTACAGCCTTTATCATCTTCGCTTCCCTTATGTCGCTTGAATCGTAAAGCGGAGAATTCGGTGTCGGTTCTGCAATGGGTACGCGTTGAGCCAATACGTTACCCGCAAGAAAAAGCAACAGCATAAGAGCAAGCTCAATTCTCATGTTCTCTAGTTAGCCGTCGTCGGCGGGAAGAACAGTATTATCTAGTTCCGGCTTAGGAAAAAGGCGACTGGAATATCGACAAGCTCAAGATGACGGAATCAACGAATCTCACGAGGTGCTGATGAGGGCGGCGCAGCTTTTGCATTACGGCGCCAGATAAACATCATTGCCCTTTTCGGCGAACTCCTGCGATTTCTCGGCGAGGCCGGCCTTCAGCGCGTCCTGCTCGGCGACACCCTTTTCGGCGGCGTATTTACGGACGTCCTCCGTGATTTTCATCGAACAGAAATGCGGACCGCACATGGAGCAAAAGTGGGCCGACTTCGCGCCTTCCTGCGGGAGTGTTTCGTCGTGGAAGGAGCGCGCCTTTTCGGGATCGAGGCCGAGGTTGAACTGGTCCTCCCAGCGGAACTCGAAGCGGGCTTTGCTCAGCGCGTTGTCGCGTTCGGACGCACCGGGGAACCCCTTGGCGAGATCGGCGGCGTGGGCGGCGATCTTGTAGGCGATCACGCCCTCGCGCACGTCGTCCTTGTTCGGCAGGCCGAGATGTTCCTTGGGCGTGACGTAGCAAAGCATCGCGCAGCCAAACCAGCCGATCATTGCCGCGCCGATCGCGCTGGTGATGTGGTCGTAGCCGGGCGCGATGTCGGTCGTCAGTGGCCCGAGCGTGTAGAACGGAGCCTCGGCGCACTGCTTCAATTCGAGCTCCATGTTTTCCTGGATGAGCTGCATCGGCACATGGCCGGGGCCTTCGATCATAACCTGGCAATCGTGCTTCCACGCCTTTTGCGTCAGCTCCCCGAGCGTGGCGAGTTCGGCCAGTTGCGCCTCGTCGTTGGCGTCCGCGCCCGCGCCGGGTCGGAGTCCGTCGCCGAGCGAGAACGAGACGTCATACGCGCGCATGATTTCGCAAATCTCGTCGAAGTGCGTGTAGAGAAAATTCTCCTGGTGATGCGCGAGGCACCACTTGGCGAGGATCGATCCGCCGCGGCTGACGATGCCGCAGGCGCGACGCGCCGTCATCGGGACGTAGCGCAGCAGCACGCCCGCGTGAATGGTGAAGTAGTCGACGCCCTGCTCGGCCTGCTCGATGAGAGTATCGCGGTAGAGGTCCCACGTCAGTTCTTCGGCGCGGCCGCCGACTTTTTCCAGCGCCTGGTAAATCGGCACGGTGCCGATCGGCACAGGCGAGTTGCGGATGATCCATTCGCGCGTCTCGTGAATGTTCTTGCCGGTCGAGAGATCCATCACGGTGTCGGCGCCCCAGCGGATGGCCCAGGTCATCTTTTCGACTTCCTCCTCGATGGACGACGCGACGGCGGAGTTGCCGATGTTGGCGTTGATCTTCACGCGGAAATTGCGCCCGATGATCATCGGCTCGCTTTCGGGATGGTTCACGTTCGCGGGGATGATCGCGCGACCGGCGGCGACTTCCTCGCGGACGAATTCCGGCGTGATGATCGTGTTTTTATTGAGGCGTGCGCCGAAGCCGGTGCCGGGGTGTTGATGGCGCAAATCGGTTTGCGCGTACTTGCCTGCTTGATTCGAGCGTCCAAGCGTTTCGCGGATCGCGATGTATTCCATCTCGGGCGTGATGATGCCTTTGCGGGCATAATGCATCTGCGAGACGTTGCTGCCGTCCACGGAACGACGTGGCGCGCGCTTCAAGCCGGGAAACGGTTCGAGGCGGCCCTTGGTTTCGCGCTGGCTGGCGTACTCGGCATGGCCTGCAGTGAGATAGCCGTTATCGCGCGGCTGCACTTCACGGCCCGTATAGGTTTCGGTATCGCCCCGCTGCTCGATCCATTCGGCGCGGATCGGTTGCAGGCCTTCGCGGATGTCGATCTTCGCCGCCGGGTCGGTGTAAGGGCCGGACGTATCATAAACGCGCAGCGGCGCATTCTGCGTGATGTTGCCTTGGAAATCCTTCGTTTGAGCCTGGGTGATTTCGCGCATGGCGACGCGGACTTTGCTGCCCGGCGTCTCGACGTGCACCTTCTGCGAATTCGGGAACGGCTTGGTGACGTTGCGCAGGATTTTCGATTTAGCCAGTTTGCGCTTGGCAGGTTTCTTCGCGTTGATCTCGGTCGGGTTCAGGGGCTGAATCATAAATTGTCTCCTCCACACCGGAACTTGGCGGGGAGGGATTGGTGCACCGCACGGCAGTGCCACAAATTCCTCCGCCGGCATGACCCGGATCAGGTTCATCGGGTCGTCTGCCTGCATGCTGCCATGGCAAACCTCTCAGCCCCAGCGGGCTCCCCGTTGTTGGAATCAAGATACATCCAAGTTTTTCGCAGACAAGGGGATTTCTGGTTATCGACGGTACGAATAGCTACTTGGATGGAAATACTCGCTGTTGCTCCCTCCTTTATACTCATCTCCGTGTTGCGGGGCCTTATCGTTTGCGGACGAACCCGTCCGCTGCGAAGGAGATGGACTCTTTTGTCGTGGCGGCTAATCGGGGTGCCGATCTTGGTCGGCTATGCCGCGCTTATGATCTATGGATTTTGCGAGTTTATGCTCTGCAAAACTCCGATAGCCATGGGTGGATGGATAAATGTTTTATTTTTATCGTTATTTCAGTTTTTGTGGGTCTGGAAAGTTTTTCTTTATCCAGATCCCCCTCGACGTGATGGGGGCGATGGCAATCGCCCACGGACCCCTCGTCCGTCTAGAGGACCAAGTAGTTCAAAACCGGAGCCCGTACGAGACGCGGGAGCTACCGTCTTGGCTGGAGTCGCATCTCACCCCATCTCGGCTCTTACGGGCAGGCCACATCAGCCGTGGCGATGACGGGACGGTCGCGTCGTGGTAGTTCCCGCGGACGCTCTACGCGACTTACCATTACCGCCTTTTAATGACGGATGTGCCATCGAGAAGCGTCATAGAAATAACTCAATCTATGAAAAGCCGAATTCTGCTCCTCGTCGCCGCCACCTGCGCACTGGTTGGCTGCGGTTTGTCCGACCAACAGAAAGCCGATTATGCCTCCGTGCAGCGCACGGGCGTGTCGTCCGCGATTTACGACAAGATGGTGCATGGCGATCCGTTGAGCGTGAACGACGTCATTGCGTTGTCGCAGGCGCGCGTGAGCGATGCCGTCATCGTCCGCTACATTCGCGATCAAGGGACGGTTTACGCGCTGAACGGCCAGGACCTTGATCGCCTCCATCAGGCGGGCGTGTCGCCGAGCGTGATCGATTTCATGGCGCAGACCGGCTATCCCCCGGGGCCTTATCCCTACGGACCCGCCCCTTATTATCCTTATCCGCCGATTGCCGTGGGCATCGGAGTCTATGGCGGTGGCGGCGGGCATTGGCATTAAGGGCGTATCTCTCAAAAGTCTCTTACCCCTGCCCAAACAGTGTAACGACGCCGTAGCCGGGGATCGTGAGACTGAGCTTGCCCTCCGTCGGCGCGACGTCCGACTCCTGCCAGAGTTTCCCGTCGCTGGAGGTGACGGCGTGGAAGCTTTTCGCGCCCGCGAAATCGGCGGGCACCGTGACCGCGGCCGGTTGCGGGTCGGGACTCTTCTTGACAAGGACGACGGTGAGGAATTCTTTTCGCCGATGTTGGCCTCCGACAGACGCAGCACATACGCGCTGGCCGTCACGCCGTTATTGTCATCAACCGTGGCGGCGACCGCCATCGCGCCGCACGCTGGCGGTCTCGATTGCAAGTCCTTTGCCACGGCAAAAAAGCCGAAATCGCCGTGGACCAAATACGCACGATCAGTAAAACAAGACTTCCAGGCAAAATCGATGCGCTGACGCCGCGCGACGCTCGTGAGCTTCGACGCATGATCTCCGAAATGTACGGTGATAGTTGATGCTTACTTCTTCTCCGGCAGGGCTTCGATCACCTTGTGCGGCTTTTCGTCCTTTTCGTAGATCGACTTGGCGGAGCCGAGGATGAGCGGGTCGGGCGGCTGCACGACGTGCTTGTCCTTGCCATCGTAGGGGATGGTGTAGAGCACGTGCCTGATGGCCATGAGCCGCGCGCGCTTTTTGTCGTCGGAGCGGACGATGGTCCAGGGCGCATCGGCGGTGTCGGTGTAGAAGAGCATCGCCTCCTTGGCCTTGGTGTAGGCATCCCAGCGCGCGAGCGACTCGACGTCCATGGGCGAAAGCTTCCATTGCTTGAGCGGGTCGCGGGCTCGGCCCATGAAGCGGCGCAGTTGTTCCTCGCGGCTGACGGAGAACCAGAACTTGAAGAAGTATTTGCCGCTGCGCACGAGCATGCGCTCGAACTCGGGCGTCTGGCGCATGAATTCGAGGTAGTCGTGGGGCGAACAAAAGCCCATGACGTGCTCGACGCCGGCGCGATTGTACCAGGAGCGGTCGAAGAAAACGATTTCGCCCGCGGTGGGCAGTTGTTCAATATAGCGCTGGAAATACCACTGTCCCTTTTCCTGCTCGGAAGGCTTGGCCAGCGCGACGACGGGCGCGCCGCGCGGATTGAGGAATTCGGTGAAGCGCTTGATCGTGCCGCCCTTGCCCGCAGCGTCGCGACCCTCGAAAAGCATGACGACTTTGCTGCCGACTTTCTGCACCCACGCCTGCATCTTCACCAGCTCGATCTGGAGGTATTTCGCCTCCTTTTCGTAGGCCTTGTTCTTGATGCACTTGTCGTAGGGGTAGGTGGAACAAATGATCTGCCGCTTGCTGGTGACGGCCAGGACCTTGTCGATGATCTCCTTCGGGACCGACTCGCGGATGCGCTGGTCGATCAGCTTGATCATGGGAAAGGAGTCGGCGATCCGGTGGTCGATCGCGCCATTGCTGATGGCGACTTTCTTCTCCTTCGATTTCTCTTTCACTTTCTCGACCTTTTCAGGTTTAACGGGTGGGGCGACGGGTTCCTTGAGGCGGGGCATGGCAGCGATCCTTGTTACGGGTTTGTGGCAACGGCACTTCAAGCTACTTCCATGCCGCTAAGCGATGCAGTCGAAAGTATAAGACCTTTAGCGTAAACCGGGGGGATGAGACGAGGGTATACTAAAGTATTATGATCCTCAGTTTGCCAGAAAGTGGTACCTTCGTAGAGTAAGCCATGCCGAAAACATTGAAAGACCTGAACGCTCAGGAGGTGCTCGCGCTCGCCATCCAGTCCGAGGAGGAAGACGGACGCATCTACGCCGATTTGGCGGAGCGCGTTGGAAGCGATTATCCCGAAACGGCCAAATCGCTCAAGACGATGCACGAGGAAGAGGATGGCCATCGGCACCGGCTGATTGACCTCTACCAGCAGAAGTTCGGCGAGCACATTCCGCTGATCCGGCGACAAGACGTGAAGGGCTTTATCACGCGCAAACCGCTTTGGCTGACGGCCAATCTCACCGTGCCGATGATTCGCCACGAGATCGAATCGATGGAGGACGAGGCGCGCAATTTCTATCAGGCCGCGATTTCGCAGACGAGCGATGCGGCGGTGCGGCAACTGCTCGGCGACCTGGCCGCCGAGGAAAGCAAGCATTACGACCTGGCCGAGGAAATGGACGAGCAGCAGAAGAAATCGGGCGCGCGCGAAAAGGAGGACGATTCCAGCCGCCGCAAGTTCGTGTTGCAGATCGTCCAGCCGGGGCTGGCCGGGTTGATGGATGGCTCCGTTTCCACGCTCGCGCCCGTCTTCGCGGCGGCATTCGCGACCAAGAACAGTTGGGACGCGTTTCTCGTCGGCATGGCGGCGTCGGTCGGCGCGGGCATCAGCATGGGCTTTGCCGAGGCGATGTCGGATGACGGCGTGCTCAGCGGGCGCGGCAAACCGCTGGCGCGCGGCATTGTTTGCGGCGCGATGACCACGGCGGGCGGCATCGGGCACACGCTGCCGTTCCTGATCTCGAATTTCAATTTTGCGATGACCATCGCGGTCGTCATCGTCGCGATCGAGCTCGCCGTCATCGCATGGATTCGCCATCGCTACATGGACACGCCGCTTTTGTCCGCCGCGTTTCAGGTCATCGTCGGCGGCGTCCTCGTCTTCATCGTCGGGATATTGATTGGGAGTGCGTGAGCTAATCAAAACGATTCAACCAATCTTGATTTACGGCATGAACGACCAGCTAAAACCGAACCACGTTGGGATATCGATAAAGATTACCGTGGCAAGAAACACGATACCCAGAGCCCAAAAAAAATGAGTCATGCTTTCTAAAAATAACCTCTTTAACCAGAGAGGTTGGTAAAGGCTCCAAAGCATTGCCAGGGCTGATGCGATCCAGAGGGCAAAGAAAAGATCCAAAAGAAGATGTCGGCCAATAATTGAAGCTGTATCCCTGGGTGGAGTCCAACCCTTCAACTTTGGAGTATAAAATAGGACAGCGCAGCCCATGAAAAAAGCCCCACCAGCGATGAAAACGAAAATTCTTGAGTAAAGGATATCCCTTTTCTCGGGGTGATCCGAAGATTCACGGCTAGCGATGCTGTCGTGCTGACTTGGTGGTTTAAATGTCGAGGGCGATTTATTTATAGGTAGAGAATGTGCTTTGAACGGAAAAATTCCAAGAAAAGTAGCATGATGACAGCAATCGAAAGGGCCTTTTTTCTCGTTCCCAAGTTGCACTTGGCAACGCGCTTGCTTAGGCAGTTTTACTGCCAATCTCGCTCGGAAGTAGGAGGGGGACAGGTTTCGCACGGAGGACTGAAGAGGGGGAGGCAGAGGACGGAATTCTGATCCAACAGCTTCCCTGCCTTTAACTTCAGCCCTCTGCAGTCGCCTCTTCCGTCCTCCGTGCGAAAATCAGCTCCTAAATATGCTCCACCACATCCTTCGCGCTGTAGCGCACCTTCGGCAGATGCGCGTACTTGTCGAGTTCGCTGCGATAACCGGCAGCGCAACAGACAGAAGCGGTGAGGTTGCGCGCATCGAGGCCGAGAACCTTGTCGTACTCCGCGGGCACGAAGCCTTCCATCGGACACGTATCGACCTGAAGCAACGCGGCTGACGTCATGAAATTACCCAGCGCGATGTAGGCCTGCCTCGCCGCCCATTCGCCGATGATCTTGCTTCTCGCGCCATGGATGAGATCGCCCACCATCATGCCGCGATAGCCCTTCATCGATTCGAGCGTTGAGCCGCGCACCTCGGCCGTGCGGGCGAGATAGTTGTCGATGTCGGCCTCGCTCAACTTTTTGATCGTGGCGAAGACAACGTAATGCGAGCAATCGGTCACCTGCGCCTGGTTCCACGAATGGGTCCGCAGCTTGGTTTTGAGCTCCTTGTCGGTGATGACGATGAACTTCCACGGTTGCAGGCCGTGCGACGACGGCGTCAGCACGAGAGTTTCTTCCAGCGTCTTCCAGACCTCGGGCGCGATGGTCTTGGTGGCATCAAATACTTTGGTGGCGTAGCGCCATTGGAGGTGCTCCAGCAGGTGCGCGGCATCGACGGGTTGAACTTTGGCCATAATGAAACGGAACGTAGCACGAAGTTTGTGACGCGCATCTTTTTCCTCTGGCCTCCTTCATGCTCTCAAGCAATATGGTCCCGCTATGCCGACTTCCACCACACTCACGTTCTCCGACGAAGCCAAAGCCAAACTCCTGCCCTCCACGCAGCAAAATATCGCGCGCGTCTACGGCGATCCGGGCGCAACCGCAGTCGATCGCGCGAGCATCGACGAGTTGCTCGCGGCGCAGGCGTGGACGGAACTCGACGACCGCTTTTTCCGCGACATCGCGTTCGGCACCGGCGGCATGCGCGGGCGCACGATTGGTAAAGTCGTGACCAAGGCCGAGACCGGCCAGCCGCAACCGCTCGACCGGCCCGAGTTTCCCGGCACGGGCACGAACATGCTCAACTTCGGCAACGTCCATCGCGCCGTTTCCGCGCTCGGCGCCTATTTGATCGAGGGGTATCCGGGCCAGAAACTGAGCGTGGTCATCGCGCACGACACGCGCCATTTCTCACCGGAATTTGCGCAGGCCGCCGCAAAATCGCTCAACGCGCTCGGCATCGACGCGCTGCTTTTTGCGGAGGACCGCTCGACGCCGCAGCTTTCGTTCACCACGCGCACGGTGGGCGCGCAGGCGGGCATCATGATCACGGCCAGCCACAATCCGCCGCACGACAACGGCATGAAATTTTATTCGGCGGACGGCGGCCAGGTGGTCGAGCCGCACGCATCGGGCATCACGAAACATTTCGCGAGTCTCTCGTCCGATCCGGCTGCGCTGCCCGCGTTGCTGGCAACCATTGCAACGCCCGGCAAGGTCGTCACGCTCGATCCCGAGATGGATGCGATCTATCGCGACGCGGTCAGCACGCTGGTTCTGGAACCGGAGGCGGTGTTGACGACGGCGGACAAGATCAAGTTTGTCTACACGCCGCTGCATGGCACGGGCATTCGCGCGATTCCGGCGTTGCTCGATCAGTTCGGCTTCAAGTATTCGATTGTCGAGAAGCAGGCCGTTGGCGACGGGCGTTTCCCCACGGTCAAGTCGCCGAATCCCGAAAATGCCGAGGCGCTGGAACTGGCAATCAAGCAGGCCGAGGCCGAGCACGCCGACATCGTGCTGGCGACCGATCCCGATGCGGATCGCATGGGCGTGGCCGTGCGCGATGCGAGCGGCAAAATGATTCTGCTGACCGGAAACCAGATCGGTTCGATCATGGCCTACTACCGCACCTCACGCATGATCGCGCAGGGCATCATCACGGACGGCAACAAGAAGAATGCGGTCATCATCAAGACCTTCGTCACGACCGATCTGCAAAAGGCCATCGCTCAGCATTTCGGCGTCGGCTGCATCGACACGCTGACCGGCTTCAAGTACATCGGCGAGAAAATGCACGATTACGAGAAGGCGCATGGCGACGTGACGTTCGCGAAGAAATCGGCAGCGGATCAACGCGCGGCCTCGTTGGAGAAGAGCAAGTTCGTTATCTTTGGCGGCGAGGAAAGTTACGGCTACACCGGCGGTGATTACGTGCGCGACAAGGACGCCAACGCGGCGGTGCTGATGTTCGCCGAGGTCGCGGCGTGGGCGAAGTCGAAGGGGCAGACGCTGGCGGAATATCTCGACCAGATTTATCGCGAGATGGGCTACTACTCGGAGAAGCTCGGCACGCTGACCTTCGAGGGGGCCTCGGGCGCGGCGCAAATCCAGAAGCTGCTCGCATCTTTTCGCGGGCAACCACCGGCGGCGTACCAGGGGCAGGCGGTCACGGGCGTCGACGACTTCGGGCTACAGGATTTCACCGATGCCGACGGCAAGAAAATCCCGAAGGAGACGATGCTGCTTTTCCATCTCGCCGATGGCAGCCGCATGGTCGTGCGCGGCAGCGGCACCGAGCCGAAGATCAAGTTCTACTTCCTCACCCGCGCCGACGCCACCGGCGACCTCGCCGCCATCAAGACCGAGCGCAAAGCCTTCCTCGAAGCCTGGTGGAACGAGGTGCAGGAGGATGTGAAGAAGAGAGTGGCGTAAGTCGAAGCGACCATTTCGTCGATATCAACGAAATGGTTTCCCAGAGCCTCGGACTCCGTCCCGACCATGACTTCTTACCGCACAGACAACGGAATTAACGGAATTACGCTAAATGAATGAACAGATCATTTCGTTGAAGTCACCGTTATGATCGAGGCATATCCTTTCGTTCCGAAGTCGACCACATCGCTGATATCGGGCCAGTTCTGGGGGATTCTACTTTCTAACGGCACTTATGCGTGCGGTCGTGTTCTTGCCGTATGTCCTAAGGCGGATGGTCGGCCACATTCTCGCCACTTCATGGCCGGTTTGCTCGCTTGGCACTCGGGAAAGCCTCCGACTGGCGCTAATATCGCGGGGCACTCGGTATTGCAGCAGGGAGCGGCTCACATTAAGACGATCGTCCGAACGGGCGGCCAGATTATCGGGCATAGACCACTTGAGAGTGATTCCATAGAGCTCCCTCCAGTGCTACACTGTGTCGGACCTAGAAATCAGTTCGCGGTTGTCAGCGGCTCGGTCATACTCCGGTTGGCGAAACCAGATGACGACAGGTGCATCCCTTATTTGCCCGGGTGGGGTCCGGAATATATCAGGGCTCGGGCCGAATATCTCTTCGTGGGTAAGCCAAGTTCCGCCTGAATCGGGCCAGTGATCCTCAGCGGAACGGACGAAGAGAATCGGTCGGGGCGGAGTCCGACCTTCCGAAAATAATTCCGGTAAAATTCAGCCGGTATAGGGCAACCGCGCTGAGTGCCGAAAGGCCAGCACCTCGACGATGCGAATCTTGGGTTTAACGCGGTAGATAATAACGTAGGGGCGCGAAACCAATTTGCGCCAGGATTTATTGGCAGCATAGACGGAGCCAGCACGCGGAAATTTCTGCAACAGGGCTATTCGATCGAGCAACTCATTACCTATTCTCCCGGCAAGGATGGAATCATCTTGGGCGAGATGGCCCGTGATTTCCTCCAAGCTGGCAATCGAGGCCGGCGAGAGGACTACTTGATAGTCCATTGGGAGGCTCGCCGCCGGGCTTCCTCAAGGGTGATGCCCTGGCCCGCATCCAACTGACGCGCTCCCTCTTCGGCTTGGCGCAGCAGTTCAGGATCATCGTCATGCAGATCGGCTTCCTCCTGAATGTGAATCCATTCGAGAAGGGTCAGTCGCGCTTCCTCTGGGAGCTGAACGATGGCTTGTTGAATCTCCTGCACGGTGCTCATAACGCCAACCTATCGTAATTCCGCGAAAATTGCCAAAAATTCCTCATTCTGCCACGATTCGAAATGCCGCGACGGATAAGCTTGCCTCCGCAAAAGCTTATATCAAAATCGGGGATGGCAAAAGCAGCAGCATTAGGCAAGGGACTCAGCGCCCTGATGGGTGGCGCCGGCAAACTCGCGGCGCCCGAACCGGCATTTGAAAAGGGCGAAACGATCCGGCAGGTTTCGCGAACGGCCATCGTCCCGAGTCCGCTGCAACCGCGAAAAACCTTTCGCCCGGAAGAGCTGACCGAGCTGGTCGATTCGATCAAGGAACGCGGGATCATCCAGCCGCTCATCGTCCGATTGGTGAATGGCAAGTACGAGCTGATCGCGGGCGAACGCCGCTGGCGCGCGGCGGCCGAAGCGGGCCTGGAAACGCTGCCCGTCATCGTGCGCGAGGCGAGCAATCGCGACGTGCTCGAACTGGCGCTGATCGAAAATCTCCAGCGCGCCGATTTGAGTCCCATCGAGGAAGCCGAGGCCTACGCGCGGCTGATGAAGGAATTCACGCTGACGCAGGAGCAGGTCGCGCAGCAGGTCGGCAAAGGCCGCGCGGTGATCGCGAATGCCGTGCGGTTGCTGACGTTGCCGGAACAAATCCGGGCATGGATCGCATCGAATGATTTGAGCGTCGGCCACGCCAAAGTGCTGCTGAGCCTGGATCGCGCGGAGGAGCAATTGCTCGCCGCCGAACGCATCCGCAAGGAGAACATGACCGTGCGCGCGACGGAGCGGCTGATCGAATCGATGCGCGCCGGGTCGAAGCCGGCCACGAAGCGCAAGGCCGCCGCCGCCACGACCCAAGCCATTTTCGCCGATTTGGAGAAGCGGTTGCAGCAGCACGTCGGCACGCGGGTTCGCATTGTCGGCAAGGCGAGCGCGGGCAAAATCGAGATCGAATACTTTTCGCCCGAAGACCTCGACCGAATCCTTCAGCTCCTTAGACTTCCTTCGGGCTGAAGGAGTTAGCGATTTTGCTAAGTTGCGGCTTCGTAATTCCGATACAGGGACTAATGAAAGCCGTCTCGATGAACGAGCGGGCCTGCACCGCCCGCCCATGACAGCCCGCGCCCATGTCATCTCCGTGGCGTCGAGGCGCAAGCCTTGGTCGGTTGGATTTGGCGAAGCGCTGGATATTTTTGGTTTTCCCATTGAGCTTGAGCAGGAGCAAGTCAGCGCGCGGATGGTCCGCGTTGAGTCCGAACGGCTTGATCCCGCGGCGGATTTTCCGGCTACGGAGCAGATGCTTACCCAAGGCGGCGACAGCCGGATCGTTTGCGAGCCTGCGGGAGCGAACCGCTACGGCTGCTCGGCCTTGCCGGAGCCGGAAGTTCTCGGCTTCGGTTCATCCACCGCCTCGACCATTTCTCCCGGCGGTTTTGTCGCCGCCGATGCGTTGCGCAAGCGGCTGAAGGAGTCGTCGACCAGCGAGGCCGCGTCGGTCACCTATGAGCGCGAACTCGATCGCATTCGCCGCGAACTCACCAAGCTTTGCGGCCTCGAGGACCTGGCCGGACTCGAGACCATCTTTGGAGCCTCCGGAACCGATCTGCATCTTTTTGCGTCGCAGTTAATGGTGGTCGTGGACGAGGCTCCGCCCGTTATTATTCGCGTGGAAGCGGCGGAAACCGGTCGCGGCGTGCCCGACGCGCTCGCGGGCCGTCATTTCGGCGATTGCGCCGCGCTGGGCGACGTTGTCAGCTCCAACGCGCCGCTCGACTGCGGCTGCGAGAGCGAGATCGTGGAGGTAAAATGCCGCGTCGCCGATGGCAGCCTGCGCGACCCGGCGACGGTGGATGCCGAGGTCGAGGCGGCTGTGCTTCGCGCCGTGGCGCTGGAGCGCCGGGTGTTGCTCACGATGGTGGATGTCTCAAAGACCGGGCTGCTCGCACCGACTCCCGCCTGCGTGGACGCGCTACGCCGCCGTTTCCCCGATTTGGTCGAAGTGCTGGTCGATGCCTGCCAGTTCCGGCTCGCGCCTGCGACCCTCAAGTCTTACCTGGAACGCGATTTTGTGGTGGCCATCACGGGCTCGAAATTCATCACCGGCCCGACCTTCTGCGGCGCGCTTCTTGTTCCGCAAGCTGCCGCGCAACGTCTGCGCATGAGACGATTGCCGCGCGCGTTGAAGTCGTATTCGGCCCGCGCCGATTGGCCGCGGAATTGGGCCGCGCGGACGACGCTTTATAATGTCGCGAATTACGGCCTGCTCCTGCGTTGGGAAGCGGCGCTGGCGGAGATGCGCGCTTTCACCGAGCTTTCCCATGAGGCTGTCACCGATTTCCTGAAGTCCTTTGCCAGCGCCATCACCGCTCATCTCAACGACTCTCCCGCCTTCGAAATGCTGCCCGCTCCCGTGCTTGATCGCGGCCCGATTGGGCACGCGCAAGCCTGGGATCAGTTGCCCACGATTTTTTCCTTTCTGCTTCGGCGCGAATCAGCGCCGGGGCATACGACGTGGTTGAATCAGAACGAAACGAAAAAAGTTCACGAGTTGATGCGCGAAGACGTGAAGCATCTCCCCGACGCCGCTCCGGCCTCGCTCCTGTCGACGCGCTGCCAGTTGGGACAGCCCGTGCCTTGCGGGACTCGCTCGGGAGCGCCGGTCAGCGCGCTCCGTTTGTGCCTGAGTTCGCGCTTGATCGTCGATGCGGTTTCGCCCACGGGCCGAGGCAGCGAAGCGGTGATTGAGGAAGCCCTGGCGATGCTCGATAAGGCCGCGATTTTGGCCAGTCTTTCGCTCGCCTAGCGAACCTCGTTCCCAAATTTTATTTGGGAACAAGGGGGAGCGGCTACTTTTTGACCTTGGATCGAGCAACCTTCTTCGCCACTTTGACTTCCACGCGCTTGATTTCATTCTTCGCGCCGACGTGGACGACCTTTTGCTTCACCTTGGCCGCTTCCTGACGCGTGAGTTGATCCAGCGAAAGAATGATCACCTTGTCGCCGGGTTGGAACAGCCGCGCGGGGCAACCGTTGAGTTGAATCTCACCCTCGGTGCCCTCAATCGCGTAGGTCTCCCAGTGGACCGCATTCGACATGCTGTTGATGTGGACGAGCTGGAACGGCAGGATGCCCGCCGCGTCCATCAAGTTTCGGCCAATCGTGATGCTGCCTTCGTAATCGAGTCGGGCGGCGGTGACGGTGACGCAATGGAGCTTGCCCGTGCAAACGGTAATGGACATCGGATGACAATATATCTAGGCGCGGGCAATGTCCATCGGCGGATGACCGGCCCGTTCCGCGATCAATTTCCGCACGGCGTCCTGCACACGGCGAACGGGCGCGCGCCGGTAGTCCCAGATTTCGCCCGGCGGGGGATGCGGCGCAGTCATGGTCGCGTTGGCCTCAAAGAGCAGAATTTCGTCATTCCGTCCCAGGCTGAAATCGGCTCCGGCGTAGTCGAGGCCGAGCGCGTCGCGAATTCGTTCCAGCGCCGCAATGACCTTGGCTCCGAGGACGCCGGGCATGTCTTCAAGGAACGTGGCATCCTCGGCGCGATGGGCGGCGGAATCCGCCATCTCCGCGCTGAAATAGTGGATCATCCATTCCGACGAAATCGCCTTGTGCAGGGGATGGAGTTTGCCGTCGATCATCATCACGCGGTACTTGCGGATTTTACCGTCGGCGTCCCGCGCATCGAGATATTCGATCGCCATTTGTCTCGGGCCGGGAAGCGACGCGGCGGCGGGTGCCAGTGCATCCGCGTTCTCGACGCGAAGGAAATGCGCCCCCCCATGGAAGCCGGGCGTTCGCAGTAGCAACGGGAAAGTGAACCCCTGCTGTTCGAGCGCGGCAACGCCGTCCTTTCCAGCGAGAACATCGCGGGAGAACGTGGCGATGCGCGGTGTGACGACGCCTTCAAGCGTGCCGAGGAGCCGGGCGTTATCGGCGCGGCCCGTGGTTTGGACGCAAGCGGGCAGATTGATTACCGGCGCCGTGGTTTGCGCGAGAACGCCCGCTGCGGTTTCGAGCGAGGTGCCGCAGTGGTCCGCATCGCCGATGGCATTGATGACGAGATCATGCGGAGGCAGCGGTATCGACGGCGTGTAAAAATCAGGCACGAGGTACGAGATGCGGAAGTCCCTGGGCCGGATAAAGCGCGTGATGGGCGAGTTTCCGCCGCAGGGCGAAGCCAGGATCAGAATGGCGGGCAGGTTCGAGTCCTCACGCTCCGGTGCGGGCGGCTTGGACGGGCCTCGATCACCCAGCCTGCGATGTTCCCACGCGGCATCTTTCTCACCCTGATACATCAGGACATAGGCGAGGCCGAGATGAGCCTCGACGTTGTCGGGAAATTGCCGGAGCAAGTCTTCGTAGTGGAGACGCGCCTCCTCCAGCTCACCCAGCTCGCGCAGGGTGTGGGCGAGATTAACGCGACCGAGCAGATTTTCGGAATCGAGCGCCGCGGCGCCCTGGTATAACTTGAGCGCCTCTTTGGGCATCGCCATCATATTAAAGAGAGCCGCCAGATTTACGATGGCGGCGTACTGAGTCGGGTCCTTGATCAGGATATCGAGGTAAATCTTCCGCGCTTCCTCGTAGCGCTCCATTTCGATGAGAAGCCGCGCGCGGTCGATGTTGAGTTCCACGAAGTCGGGCTCGCGTTGCAGCCGCGCTTCCATCTGCCGGAGCGTGAATTCCCTCAGCGCCTCGGATGGCGAAACGACCATGCCGCCGGACGAGGAAAAAGCCCGCTGGAATAGCAGGACCCGGAACGCATCGGCGATCCGCTGCACGGGCCCGCGACGGTAGGCCCACATCTCCTGCTGATCGGGCGGGTTGACGTTCATCGTGGCATTGGCCTCGAACAGCAGAATCTCGCCGTCGGCGCCGAGACTGAAATCGATGCCGTAATAGTCGAGCTTCACGGCCTCGTGAATACGGCCGAGAGTCTCCATCGCGCGCGGGCCGAGAACGGCCTCCATGTTCTCCAAAAAGGCTTTGTCCTCGGTGCGATGTCGCTCGAAATCGGCATTCGATGAGCTGAAGAAGTGAACTTTCCAATCACGCGAAACAGCGGCGTGCGCGGGATAGAATTTTCCGTCGATCACCATCACACGGTACTTGCGGACCTCGCCCTCCGCGTCGCGGGCGTCGAGAAATTCGAGCACCGTAAAGTTATCGCCGGGCAGCGCCGGAAGAGCCGCAGCCAGCTCCTGCGGATTTTCCGCCCGCACGAAATGAAGTCCGGTGTGGTAGCCGGGCGCGCGAAGCAAGAGCGGAAAAGAGAAGCCGTTTTGCCGAAGGGTTTCGACGACATCTTTTCCCGCCAACACGTCCCGCGAAAAGGTCGCAGTCTTCGGCGTTCTCACGCCGGGAATGGAGCCAAGTCGGCGCGCGTTGGCTTCGCGTCCGGTCGCCGTAACCTGCGCCGGTGCATTGATGACCGGCACGGTGGAGTTGCTGAGCAAGGCCGTCGCCGCTTCGAGCGAGGAGCCGCAGAGATCGGCGTCGCTGATGCAGTTCACGACCAATTGCGTCGGAGGCAGGACCAATCCGGGCTCATGATAATCGGCAATAACTTGCAGCGTGAGAAAGGTCTGGTCGTCGAGATATTTGCGGAAGGGCGCGTTGCCCCACGCTGGAGGCACCAGCATCAGCACCGTGATCGGCAGCGTTTGGCCGGCGTAGGGCAGGATGCTGTAGGCCCGGCTGGTGAGAGGATATTTAGGTGGGCCCGATTTGACGGCTTCGCGATAGACCTCAGCCGCCTCCTTGGGACGCTTCAACTCGGCCAGAAGATGAGCGCGCTCGATCTGCAACTCCACGGTGTTGGGGGCCTGGGCCAGCCGGGCTTCGATGCGCGCCAGCAGTTCCTCCTGGAGCAGGCGCGTGTGCGAGAGAGTTAGCGGGTCAGGCATAGGGGCCAGCTTATCGCCACTTATGACGTCTTCTGGTCTCCGTCAGTTTCCTGCTTCCCGCGGATCACGTAAATCAGATAACAGAAAATGATGCGATTTATCGCTTCGAGCGGCGGCATTTTCCCGACGACACTTGTTTCCCGTTCCGCGACACGATAAGTTGGGGCCATGTCAAACCCTCCGGTGCCCCTGGCCAAGCTCAGCCTGGTCTATAGCCGGAGCGACACGCAGCTTCCCGATCGCAACCTCGCCTTTCGACGGCTCCTGCTGTGGGGCGGGGGAATCGTGGTCGCGGCGGCGATCTATTTTGGCGTCCCGGCCTTTTTTGCGTGGAAGCATGTGATCTCATCCAGCGGCGGGCGTTACTTTGTGCATCGGGTGGTCATACCCGTGCCGGTTTTCACGCAGGGCGATCCGCGCTGGGCGCTTGAGTTGCTCGGCCCGACCTTCGATACGGTAGGGCAGGCCGGTTGCGCGGTGACGTCGGCCGCGATGGTGCTTTCGGCTTACGGCGTCGATACCGACCCGGACCGGCTCAACCAATACCTGACGACCCATGGTGGCTATACCGACAATGGCTGGGTTTACTGGGAAAAAGCAGCGGAAGTCGCGCCGGGCGGCCAGGTCGAAAAGGCCTACGAGGACCTGCCTTCTTACGCTTTGATCGATGAAAACCTGCTGGCGGGCAACCCGGTCATCGTCCGGCTGACCCTCCGCAACGGCCATACCCATTTCGTCGTGCTCTTGGGCAAGGATGGCTGGAATTATCTGGCGCAGGACCCCGCGCGCAGCCCGACTTGGGGCGTCTATCCGCTCAAAGAGCTGACCGGTAGCATCGAGGCGCTGCGGTTTTATCGGGTTGTGCCAGCGCATTAAGTCGTTGTTTGAAAATTAGTTGAAAACGATTTCAATTGTTGATCCGGCAGGCGACGACGCTGGAAGCGGTATAAGCCGCGCTAATTTTAGCGCGATCGACTTTCTCCGCCATTGCGGTTGCCATGCGTTAACAAATACCCTAAAGTTGAAAGTCCTATGACCGTCATGCCCAACGGGGTAAACCTGACCCCGGATAATAACCGCGTCTCCCGGACTGATGCCGCTTCCGCCGAGAACGGCCCGCAACTCGAAGCGCTTTATGAGCAGTGGAAGCGCGAGCCCGCCAGCGTCGATGCCCAATGGCATGCCTTCTTCGCCGGGTTTGAGCTCGGCTGCCAGCAACCGCCCAAGCGCGGTGGCGCCCTTACTGTTGCGTCGGCGGCAGGCTTCGCCGTCCCGGCACCGTCCGCTGATGTGGATGAGGATCGCAAGCGCCAGTCGAAGGTCGATGCCTTGGTCAGCGCCTATCGCCGCCTCGGCCACCAACAGGCCAAGATCGATCCGTTGAACCTGATCAAGCGCCGGACGCCGGAGTTGAGCCTGGATTACATGAAGCTCGACGAGGACGACCTCGACCGCGAATTTGAAATCTACTGGGCGGGAAAGCTCGTCAAGATGCCCCTGCACACCATGATCGACCTGCTGCACGAGACCTACTGCGGTCACGTGGGCATCGAGTACATGCACATCGAGAATTACACCATCCGCCGCTGGCTGCGCGACCGGATCGAAGAAGGCCGTCTGCGCAAGGACACCCTGCCCAATGCCGAGAAAAAGCGGGTGCTGGGCCACCTGCTCGAAGGCGAGCTTTTCGAGAAATTCCTCCACACCCGTTATGTCGGCCAGAAGCGCTTTTCGCTCGAGGGCGGTGAAACCATCATCCCGATCCTCGACAAGATCGTCGAGGAATGTCCCCGCCACGGCGTGGAGCAGATTGTCATGGGCATGGCCCATCGCGGACGCCTCAATGTCCTGGCCAACATTTTGGGCAAGGATTACGAGTTCGTTTTCAACGAGTTCGCCGAAAACTATGTCCCCAATTCCGAGTTGGGCGACGGCGACGTGAAGTATCACCAGGGCTACGATGCCATGGTCACCACCAGCACCAACGCCAAGGTCGGCATCAGCCTCGCGCCCAATCCCAGCCATCTCGAAACGGTTTGCCCGGTCGTCGAGGGCAAGGCCCGCGCCTGGCAGCGGAAATTAAACGACACCTCGGAACGGAGCAAAGTTGTGCCGGTTCTCATCCATGGCGATGCCTCATTCGCTGGACAAGGCGTGGTGGCGGAGACGATTAATCTCTCGCAGCTCGAAGGCTACCGCACCGGTGGCACGATCCACATCATCATCAACAACCAGATCGGCTTCACCACGTCGCCGGTCGACGGCTCGTCGAGCCAGTATTGCACCTCGGTGGCCAAGATGGTCGCCGCGCCGATTTTCCACGTCAACGGCGATGATCCGATCGCGGCGGTCACGACCATCCAGCTTGCTTTTGAATACCGGCAACAGTTCAAGAGGGATGTCGTTGTCGACATGTATTGTTACCGCCGTCACGGTCACAACGAGGGCGACGAGCCGCGCTTCACCCAGCCGCTGATGTACTCGGCCATCGAGGACCACCCCCCGATCAGCGACATCTTTTTCGGCCATCTGGTCAAGTTCGGCGACATCACGCCCGACGAGGTGCGCGCGTTCAAGGCCAAGTTCGAGGAAAAGCTTAACACGGCGATGCAAAAATCAAAGGTTGAGACGAAGGCCATCGTGCCCGCCATCCGCAAATCGCTGGCCTGTCCCGAATTGCTCGATCCGGTCGAGACAGCCGTGCCGATGGAAAAATTGCGCGAGATCGGGGCGGCCATCACGAAAGAACCCGACCATATCGATCTCAATCCCAAAATTCTGCGCTGGCTCAAGAGCCGCGCTGAGATGATTGAGGGCAAGGCGCCGCTCGACTGGAGCACCGGCGAGGCGCTGGCGTTCGGAACGCTGCTCGAAAGCGGTTATCCGGTTCGTCTCTCGGGCCAGGACAGCCGCCGCGGCACTTTCACCCAACGGCATTCCATTTTGTATGACGTGAACACGCGCGAACGCTACAAGCCGCTGGCCCACATCAAGCCCGGCCAGGCCAGCTTCTGCGTCTACAACAGCCCGCTTTCCGAGTACGCCGTTCTCGGGTTCGATTACGGCTACGGCCTTGATTTCCCCGACATGCTCGTGCTCTGGGAAGCGCAGTTCGGCGATTTCGCCAACGGCGCGCAGATCATGATCGACCAGTACATCGTTTGCTCGGAAACGAAGTGGGGCGAGACTTCCAGCATCGTGCTGCTGCTGCCCCACGGCTATCACGGCCAGGGCCCGGAACATTCCAGCGCGCGTCTCGAGCGTTACCTGCAATCCTGCGCCGAGGACAACATCCAGGTGGCCAATCCCTCGACGCCCGCCAGCTACTATCACATTCTCCGCCGCCAGGCCGTGCGCAAGATCAAGAAGCCGCTGATCCTCATGACGCCCAAGGGCATGCTGCGCGATCCGCGTTGCACCTCGCCCATCGGTGACTTCGCGACGGGTCGTTTCGAGGAAATTCTGCCCGATCCCGCCGCACCGAAAGATGCGAAGCGCATCATTCTTTGCAGCGGCAAGGTCTATTTCGATCTCGTCGATTACCGTAAGGCGCAGAAGCTCGACGACACGGCGATCATCCGCGTCGAGCAGCTTTATCCGCTGCACGAAAAGAAGCTGCAGACCATTGTCGGAGCCCACCCCAAGGCCGAAAAATTCGTCTGGTGCCAGGAAGAATCGGCGAACATGGGCGCGTGGTCGTTCATGGAACCGCGCCTGCGGAAACTTTTCGGACGCGATTTCCTTTACGCGGGCCGCGATGCCTCGGCCAGCACGGCCACCGGCTCCCATGCCATCCACGAACTCGAGCAGCGGGAGCTCGTCGAGCAGGCGTTCTCCCTATGATCGCGCATGAAACAACGCGACAAAAGATCGAGACGGGACGAATTGTGCCTGCCCGACGCGAGTTTGGGTTCATGCTCCAAGGATGTTCTGTGGGCTTGCTGGCGGGTTGTGCAGTCTTCAAGCCGAATGAAATTGGACCAGTGTTCAGCATTGTGACTATCGGTTTCGTCATATTAGGCGGGTATCTCATCCGTTCATCGTCTAGTCGTTAGAAACAAACCAAAAAATAAGCCATGCTCGAAGTCAAAGTCCCCACCGTCGGCGAATCCATCACCTCCGGCCTCCTCGGCGTCTGGAACAAACCCGACGGCGCTTACGTCAAGGCGGGCGATCCCATTTTTGAAATCGAGACCGACAAGGTCACCGCCGAAGTCGTCGCCGAAAGCGCAGGCTTGTTGAAGCATCTCGCCAAGGCGGGCGACACGGTCCAGATCGGCCAGGTCGTGGCCAGCATCGACGAGAAAGCCGCCGCTCCAGCGGAAGCTGCCGCACCCGCCAAAGTTGAAGCTGGCAATGGTTCCAAGGAAAAGCCCTCTCGTGTCGAAGCAGCGGCTCCGGTTGCAGCCGCAGCTCGTGGCAAGAACGCCGACGATCTTTCTCCCGCCGTGCGCTATCAGGCCGAAGAAAAGGGCATCGATCCCGCTTCGATTTCCGGCACAGGCAAAGATGGCCGCATTTTGAAAGGCGATGTGCTGGCCGCCTCCGAAAAATCAGTCCCATCGGTCGGATCCGTCCCATTAGTCCCATCTGCACCTAAACCACCAGGCGAGCGTACTTCACGCAAGAAAATGTCCCCCCTGCGCCAGAAAATCGCCGCGCGCCTCCTCGCCGCGCAGCAGGAAACCGCGCATCTCACCACCTTCAACGAAGTCGATCTCTCCAACATCATGGCGCTGCGGACCAAGTTCCAGGACCGCTTCGTCAAGAAGCACGAGATCAAGCTCGGCTTCATGTCCTTCTTCGTGAAGGCCGTGGTGCATGCGCTCAAAGTCATTCCCGCGATCAACTCGCGCCTCGATGGCGAGGAAGTCATCCAGAATCATTTCTACGACATCGGCTGCGCCATCTCGACCGACAAGGGCCTCTTCGTTCCCGTCATTCGCGATGCCGACCTGCTCTCCTTCGCGGGCGTGGAAAAGGCCATCGCGGCCTACGCCAAAAAAGCGCGCGACGGCAAGATCACGCTGCCCGATATGGAAGGCGGCGTCTTCACCATCACCAACGGCGGCGTCTTCGGTTCGCTGATGTCGACGCCGATTCTCAATCCGCCTCAGTGCGGCATCCTCGGCATGCACACGATCCAGGAACGCCCCGTCGCGATCTCGGGCCGCGTCGAGATTCGCCCCATGATGTATCTCGCGTTGACCTACGATCATCGCCTGGTCGATGGCAAGGAAGCGGTGACTTTCCTCGCCACGGTCAAGGAAGTGGTCGAGAATCCGGCGGCGGTGCTGCTGGAAATCTGATATTTCAGCCCTTCAAACCGTCGAGGCGGTGTAATTGGCCCAAGTCCTGCATTGTTAGTTTCATGATTCTTATGAGCGAGCTAACCCAGACGCCCGAAACTCAACCTGACGCCGTACCGCGCGCGGAGTTCGAGCAGTTCCTGAGCGCTTTGACGCACGAAATCCGCAACCGGCTCAACAGCATCGCGCTCGAGGCGGCCGATTTGGCGGAACAGGCGGGGCCGCCCGCCGATGCCACCAAGCTTCAACAGTATGTCCAGCAGTGCTCGGGATTCCTGAAAAAAGTCCGGGAAACCCTGGCCCCCGATGACCCTAATGCGGAGAAAATGACGCTGCCCGAGTTCGTGAAGAGACTGCGCGAGCGGCATCTGGAGCAGCCGCCGTCGTGAGACGGCGAAGGGTTGAGCGAACCACACACGCTTTCACGAGCGTGGCTACACTGTGGCTTGTCCTATTTTCAATAGGCACTAGAATAGTGAGGTCATGAAACTCATGCTGGGCCATTCGCCCGATCCCGACGACGCCTTCATGTTTTACGCGCTGGCCAAGCATCTGATTCCTTCGCCCGGCTACGAATTCGAGCACATTTTGCAGGACATCCAGACCCTCAACGAGCGCGCCGTCCGCGCGGAGCTCGACATCACGGCGATCTCGATTCACGCCTATGCCTATGTGCTCAAGGATTATGCCCTGCTCCGCAGCGGCGCCAGCATGGGCGACAATTACGGGCCCATGATCGTCGGCAAACGCTCTTTTACCAAGGCCAAGCTGCGCTCCTATCGCATCGCCGTGCCTGGCCTGATGACCAGCGCTTTTCTCGCCCTGCAACTTTTTCTGGGCGTGAAGAAAGAAAAGCTCAATTACGTCGTGGTGCCGTTCGACAAGATTTTCGAGACCGTCCTGCGGGGCGAAGCCGATGCCGGGCTCATCATTCACGAGGGCCAATTGACCTATGAGGGCGAGGGGCTTGTGCTCAGCGCCGACCTGGGGCAGTGGTGGTTTGAGGAGACGGGCGGCCTGCCGCTGCCGCTGGGTGGTAACGCGGTGAAGAAATCGCTGGGCCCAAAGGCGATTGCCGAGCTTTCCCATATCCTTCATGCCAGCATCAAGTACGGTTTGGACCATCGCGCCGCCGGGGTGGCCCATGCTTTGCCGCTCGGACGCGGGCTCGATAGTGTCCTGGCCGACAAATTCATCGGCATGTATGTCAACGACCTGACACTCGATTACGGTGAACGGGGCAAAAAGGGTGTGCGCGAGTTCCTGGACCGCGCTCATCATGCCGGACTTATCCCGTCACCCGTGGAACTCGAATTTGTCTAGTTCTGAGGGCATTTAACTTGCTTTTTACCGGGCTGGGGCGAACTGTGAGGAAGAATTTTTATGCAAATCAGTAGTCTTCTCAAACCGGAACAAATCAAGTTGGAATTGGATCAACAGAAGCGATGTAATGCGATCAACGAAGTCGCGCAGCTTTTGCAGTCGAATCCCAACGTGACCAATTTCGCCGGTTTTTATGAGGAGCTCCTTGCGCGGGAACGAATCGAATCGACCTGCCTCGGAAATGAAATCGCCTTTCCGCACGCGCGCACCGATTCACTCAAGGGCATGGTCCTGGCGGTCGGGCGCAGCACGCAGGGCGTCTGGTTTGAAAATAGCTGCCAGACGGTCAAATTGATTTTTGTCATCGGCACACCCAAGCGGATGGTGACCGATTATCTCAGCGTCGTTGGCGGCTTGGCCCGGTTGCTCAAGGATGCAGGCACGCGCGAGAAACTTATTTCCGCGCCGACGGTCGAAGAATTCATCGCCACGTTGACGGCGGCCGAAAGCGGGCGTTGAATGTTGGAGGCTCAGACTCCTGCCTGACCCATTTTGGTCGCCGTTGCACTCCGCGCGACGGTGCAGTTGCAGTAAGCGATAAGCGTGCAATGTTCGGAAACGGCAGTTTCCATACGCCGCACAATTAAATCTACCCCAGGAGAACACTTATGATCGTAGCGCAACTCTCGAAAAAAGGCGGTCCGTTTGAACTCGCGGAACGTCCCGTGCCTGAGCCGGGTCAGGGTCAGGTCCTGATCAAAATCGATGCGTGCGGCATCTGTCATAGTGACCAGATTTTCAAGGAAGGCAATTGGCCGGGCATGAAGTATCCCTTTGTCACCGGACACGAAGTCGCGGGCCGCGTGGAAAAAATCGGGTCCGGTGTGAATTTGTTCAAGACCGGTCAGCGCGTCGGTGTCGGCTGGAACGGCGGTTATTGCTCGCATTGCGAACCGTGCCGTGAGGGCGAGTTCCCGTATTGCACGACAGGGGCGACCACGGCAGTGGCTTTCGACGGCGGCTTTGCCGAATATATGGTTGCTCCGGAGACCGCGGTGGCCGCGATGCCGGAGGGAATCGATCCCACCGAAGCGGGACCGCTCCTCTGCGCGGGCGTAACGACCTACAATGCGCTGCGCAAAGCCGGCGCGAACTCGGGTGACCTCGTGGCCATCCAGGGCATTGGCGGATTGGGGCATCTGGCGGTGCAATTCGCGGCAAAGAGCGGCTACCACACCGTGGCCATTTCGCGCGGCGCGGACAAGGAAGCCTTTGCGAAGGAACTCGGCGCGCACGAATATATTGACGACGCCAACGGCGATGCCGCAAAAAAGCTCCAGAAGTTGGGCGGGGCGAAAGTCATTCTCGCAACGGCGCCGAGCGGCAAGGCCATTAGCGGACTGGTCGGCGGCCTTAAATACAAAGGCAAGCTGGTCATCGTCGCTGCGCCTCATGACAACCTCAATGTTTCAGCGCTTCCGCTTATCATGGGTAGCCGCACCATCGCGGGTCATTACAGCGGTTACTCGAAAGATTCTGAGGACACGCTGAACTTCAGCGCGCTCACCGGCGTTCGGCCCAAGGTGGAAGTCTATCCGCTCGCCCAAGTCAACGAAGCCTACGAGCGCATGCTCAGCAACAAGGCGCGGTTTCGCGTCGTGTTGAAGATGACCTGATTCAGTCTCGTGCCAAACGGGTGAGAACGACAAGTACGACTATCACAGCCGGAAAAAATGCCGCCCACGGTTTGGCGTTGAGATTAAGCGCTCCTAGGGCTGCAGCCCCGCCGAGATAAAGCACGATCACCAAAGCCTGAAGGCCGAACGAGGCGTGCCTGGGTCGGTTTTCCGGTGCGGGTTGCTTTCCCTGGCTGATTGATTTCATCAGCCCGGCAAAAAGAGTGGTCAGCGTCCCGGTAATGGCGGTGGTCGTCACGCCGGGGGTGCCCATGCGATAAACCACGGCGGCTTGAAGTCCCATGGACAAACCCAGAAGCGCGATCAACTGATACGCGAAGACGAGTTGTCGTTCAACGGGCAGCAGGGACGAAAGCACCGCATACGCGAGAAGCATCGTTGCCTCTATTCCGAGAACGCCGGTGAGGGAGGCTCGCGACACCTCTTTGCCGGTGGCGTGACTGCAGAACCAGGCGCCCAGGCAGTTGCCGACGATGAAGGCCAGAAACGCAAACAGGGAACGCCCGGTATCGGCGCCGCGGCCCTCGCTCACTGCAATGCCCATGAGCACGACGTTGCCGGTCATATTCGACGTGAAGACTTTTCCCAAGTTCAGATAGCCGAGCGCATCGGCACTTCCCGCCACCAGCGTTAGCAAAAGAATGTCGAGCGGATGGTTCGAGGAATGTTTCGGTCGGTCAGGCATGGCGCTCGCAAGATAGCCGGGTGAACCGAAACGAGGAAAGTCAGCAATGGTCTCGGTACTTTATTTCCCCTGGTTCAGCGCCGTCTCACGCCGAAGCTATAGCCTTTGCCGGCGCGGCCGCCGCGGATATTGCCCGCTTTGCCGACGACGTGCTTGGCTTTGTCGTCGAGCGCGAGCGAGTAGACATACTTGAAATTATCGAGCTTCTTGCGCGGAATTTCCTGGCCGATGAAACGCTCGATGGCCGAGACGTCGGGGCCTTCCTCGGCGGTCATCAGCGTGAACGCATCGCCCTCGGCCTGCGCGCGGCCGGTGCGACCGATGCGGTGCACATAATCCTCCGCATGCTGCGGCACGTCGTAGTTGATGACGTGGCTGATGGTCGAGATGTCGATGCCGCGCGAGGCGATGTCGGTCGCGACCATGACCTCATACTTTCCGGTGCGAAAGCCTTCCAGCGCCTCAGTTCTCTCGCCCTGGGAGCGGTCGGAGTGCATCACGGCGACAGTATGTCCGGCCGATTCGAGCCGCGCGGAGATGCGGTCCGCGTTGACCTTGGTGCGGGTAAAGATGAGGACGGAGTGATAATGCGTCCGCTCCAGAATTTCGAGCAGCAGATCGAACTTTTGCGAGGTGGCCACGGGATAAAGCGCGTGCGTGACCGTCGCGGTCGGCATGTTCTGGCGTCCGATCTCGATTCGTTCCGGATTGCGCAGCGCCCACTCGGTCAGCTTGGCGATCTCGGGCGGCATCGTCGCGGAGAAGAGGAGTGTCTGCCGTTCCTTCGGGCATTTTTCGATAATCCGGCGCACGTCGGGCATGAAGCCCATGTCGAGCATCCGGTCGGCTTCGTCGAGGACGAGATGCTCAATCGTATCGAGCTTGATCGTTCCCTTCTCCATGAAATCGAGCAGCCGTCCCGGCGTGGCGACGAGGATGTCGGTGCCGCGCTTGAGTTGCCCTTCCTGTCCGCCGTAACCGACGCCACCATAGACGACCGTGGTGCGGATATTGCCGAAACGCGAAAAATCGTGCACGGCGACATCGAGTTGCACAGCGAGTTCGCGCGTAGGCTCGAGGATGAGAATGCGCGGGCCCTTCGGCGAGTGTTCCTTCAGCAGCGTGAGCAGGGGCAGCATGAACGCCGCCGTCTTGCCCGTGCCGGTTTGCGAGGCGCCGATGAGATCGCGCTTGCCGAGAATGATGGGGAAAGCCTGCAACTGGATCGGGGTCGGATCCAGGTAGCCCATCGATTGCACGCCGTGAATGACATCCTCAGATAAGCCGAGATTTTGAAAGGACATGAGGATTAGGCGGCGGGGCGGGCGGGGAGTTGTTCGAGGGCGGATTTGTTGTCGGGGAATTTTTTGAGAATCATGAGCAGACGCTCCATCTGTGCCTGCACCGGCAGGCCGTGGAGACCGCGCCGAATCGTCGTCACTTTATCCAAAATGCCCTTGGGCAAAAGCAGTTCCTCGCGGCGCGTGCCCGATTTCTCAATGTCGATCGAGGGATAAACGCGCGCCTCGGCCAACCGGCGATCGAGCACGATCTCCATGTTGCCGGTGCCCTTGAATTCCTGGAAAATAACTTCGTCCATCCGCGAACCCGTATCGATCAGCGCCGTGGCCACGATGGTCAGCGCGCCGGCTTCCTCGGTCTGGCGGGCGGCGGCGAAAATCTTGCGGGGAATCTCGAGCGCGCGGGAGGAAATGCCGCCGCTCATCGTGTTGCCCTTGGAGCCGACGTTGAAGGCGCGGCCCAGGCGGGTGATGGAATCGAGCAGGATGAAAACATCGCGGCCGCTTTCGACCAGCCGCTTCGCGCGCTCGATTACCAGCTTGGCGAGGCGCACGTGGCTGGCGTTTTCCTGGTCGTTGGACGAGGACCAGATTTCGCCGCGTCCGGCCAGAAACTGGCGGAAATCGGTCACTTCCTCGGGACGCTCGTCGATCAGCACGATCATGACGAACGTGTCGGGGGAATTGATCAGCACGCCATCCGCGATGGCCTGCATCAGCATGGTTTTGCCGGAGCGCGGCGAGGCGACGATCAGCCCGCGCTGGCCGTGGCCGACGGGTGTCATCAAATCGAGCACCCGCGTGGAAAGCTTGTCCGCGCCGTTTTCGAGCTTGATCCAGCGGTTCGGATTGATGGTCGTGAGCTCCTCAAAAGGAAGCTGGTCGCGGTACAAATCGATGGCCCGGTCGTTGACCTGTTGCAGCTCAATCAGTTGCGGGCCGCGGCCATTGGAAACGCTCACGCCGGAAAGCTGCACGCCGTCGCGCAACGCGTTGCGCTTGATCATGTCCGGGGGGACAAAGACGTCCTGCGGCGTTGGTGCGCTGCCCCGCTCGGGTTTGCGCAAAAAGCCGTAACCTTTATCGTGAATTTCGAGAATACCCGCTACGGGCGATGAATCTGACATGAGGGAAACGCCCCACCCCGACGGGGGCTAGGCACGACGCAACATTGCCCATTTTGCCCTCTTAAGCAAGAGATTATTTTGACTGAACCACAAACGGTAGATATTGCGATGTGACTTTTCAAAGGAGGTTGTCAACTGGACTTTACAAGCAGAGCAATCGCTGATTGGCTATTTGCCCGAACGCTCGGAAGAATGAATTCGTTAAAACCAATCCTGATGTCTCTTCTTGTGGCCTTGCTGCCGCTAACTTCGCGTGCCGACACTCTGCAGGGGCAATTCGATTGGTCCGGAACTGCTGGCCCCATTTCCGTTGCCGGAACTCCACCTACTTCGGGCACGGCTTATTTCGTCTACGATACAACGACCGATCAAGGAACTATCACCGGTTTGCCCACTGGGTATGGCGATACCGGCGGTGTGTACGACTTTAGCGCTTACTATCACATTTCGGATTATTACGAAGCTTTCCCAATAACATCCTTTTCCGCTTTAACGACTGACAACAACGGCGAGTCGATCACTCCGACTTGGATTATTTCTTCAACTGCTCCGGTATTTGACACTGAGGTAGACATTCTTGATTCCGGCCACGTTGGGATCGGAAACCTTTTGTTACAACGTTCGGGATTATCGGGATTAAGTGGAACAGGTACTCTTATTGGTAATCCTGACTTTGCAGGAACAACCTCCAATTTTGTTCAAGCGGCACCCGAGCCAAGTACAGATGCGCTTTATGTCGTGAGTGGCTTGGGCATGCTGCTTGTACTGCGTCGCAGACGTCAGACCAATCGCTGATTTTCCAATTTGGATTTATTTTGGCGGCGGCGGCGGAGGCACTTTCCCCACTAGGTTGAGCACCGCCTGCCAGAAAAGCTGAAACGGGACGCTGGGACCGGCCTTGGGGTCGGCTTGCGGCTGCGATTCGTCGCCGTTTTTCGGGTACTCGTTGGTGCCTTCGCTGTTGAACGTGCGGTCCTCCATCACGAGGTCAATCACCCAGCTCGGGCCCTGGCCGGGGTAATAATATTTCGGCGCCCAATTATAAACCTTCGCGGCATTGATTGCCTGAATGAACTTCAACCAGTCGTCGCCGGAAGGGTGAACCGTGAGGCTTTCCAGGATCGTACTCTTGAGCGTGACCTTGTAGATGATGGCGTCACCGGCCAACTGCACGGAGACCGCGGAAGCCTTATCGTCCCGTTCGATGTAAAGGCTGGTCATGTGCGCAGGCGGGAAAGGCTCCGTCATCACGGTCGCGGCGTGAAGCGGAAAGCTCGCGATGAGGGTCAGTAATATTGGAATGAGCGCCCTCATGAGTAGGGAATATTTTGTCGGAACCTATTTAACAGGAAGACATGAAATCATGAAATACATGAAGAAGGCAGAGGAAACCTTGGGAGGCAAAGGAGAGTTTGATCTCCCTTCAGCTTCATTTCATGTCTTCATGCTTTCATGTTTTCCTGTCAAAAATGATGGTTTAAACAGAGCAAGTCGCAGAATAACAGGAATGTAGTAAATTGGTAGAAGACATCGTTGAATGGCGCCGCGACATGAATTCGGTCTTGATCCTGCTGAGCTGCATGTCCAGCCCCCAAAAAGGGTGACACAAAAATAATGGATTCTTTTCGTGCCGATAATGCGCGGGTCGCTATTTTGGCTTTTAAGACTTTCCTATGTTGTATCTAGCTGATGTTGTATTACCCATTTCCGCCCCTCCGCTTGACCATGGCGCGGTACGCGTCGAGGGATCGCAAATCGTTGCCGTCGGGCGCGCCTGCGATTTGCCGCCGCAACCCGGCGAAGAAGTCACGGACCTGGGCGCGAGCACGCTTTTGCCGGGCCTGATCAACGCCCATTGCCATCTCGATTTCACCCGTTTCAAGGGGTCGCTCAACGGGCGGCAGGGCTTTACGGAATGGATCAAGAGAATCAACGCCCTGCGGCGCTCCTTCAGCACGATGGATTACATCAAATCGATTGCGGAGGGGTTTGATCTGCTGGCCCAGGGCGGCGTCACGACCGTGGCCAATATCGAGGCCTTCCCGGAACTGCTGCCCGCGTTGCCGGTACCGCCCCTGCGCACCTGGTGGTTCCTGGAGCTGATCGATGTCCGCTCGCGGATCAACGAGGACGAAACGTTGCTGGGCGCCCTCAGCTTTTTTGAGAATCATCCGGAGTGGCTGGGCGGCTTCGGTCTTTCCCCCCATGCTCCCTACACCGCGTCGGTCGATCTCTACCGCCTGGCCCGCACCTGTGGGGAAAAGTATGGCATGCTTTCCAGCACGCATATCGCCGAATCGGTGGAGGAGCACGAAATGTTTTCCCACGCGCGCGGACCGCTTTATGATTTCCTGACCAGCCTCGGCCGGGACAATTCGGACTGCGGGCAAGGTTCGTCGTTGTCGCACCTGGTGGAGCACGGCGTCATCGGCTCCAACTGCATTATCGCGCACCTGAATTATCTCCAGGATTACGACTACGAGCTGGTCGCGCGCACGGGCGCTTCGGTGGTGCATTGCCCCAAATGCCACACCTACTTTGGCCACGCGCCCTTTCCCATGAAGACGTTGCGGGAATACGGAGTCAACGTGTGCCTGGGCACCGACAGCCTCGCCAGCAACAACAGCCTCGATATGCGCGCGGAAATGCGCGAGGCGCAGGCTTTACACAGCCTGGGCGACCGCGAGGTGCTGGAAATGGTCCTGCTCAACGGCGCGCGGGCGCTCGGGCAAGTGGGCAGGCTCGGCCAGATTTCTCCGGGAGCCACGGCGGATCTGGTGGCCTTCCCTCACGAAGCCAAGGAAAGTCACCTCGATTTCGATGCGCCGCAGGAGGATCCCTACCGGTTTGTCGTCCAGTCCCGCGCACAGCCCAATCTGCTTTTGGTCAACGGACGGCCCTGTGCGCGGCAACACTTGCAAAGCGTGGGCTAGATGCTTTTCCGTTACGCTGCCGCATTAAGGTGGCCCGGGCAACAAGTAGCCCGGACCACCCATGCATCCGACCACCGCGACAAACTGGCATCGAAAAGGTTGCCGTCGTCCCGCATTCTTTTATAGTGCGCCCATGTCGTCGCAACGCGCGCGTGAAACCCTGGAGCTGATGCTCGGCCATCTCGGTCTCGTTTTTGAGGTCGAGGAAATGGAGCCGGCGGGTCGTCATGTGCTCAATATCCACTCGCGCGAAGCGGGCCGGTTGATCGGCCGGGACGGCCAGGTCCTTGAGGATTTGCAATACCTACTCAATCGCATTTTGAACCGCGGCGAAGAGGGCGTGGCGAATGTGATCGTGGATGTGGAAGGCTATCGTCAAAAGGAGAAGCAGGATTTTCTCGGTCGCATCCGTGAACTCGCCGATCAGGTGCGGCGCACCGGGCACCCGCTGGTTCTTGCCCCGATGAATTCGTTTGACCGCCGGCTCGTTCACCAGGCCTTCGCCGACGATCCGGAGATCGCCACGCAAAGCGAAGAAAGCACCGCGCGGCTCAAGCAAATTACCTTGGCGCTGCGCAGTTCCAGCGGCAGTTCGGGTTCCCCTGAAGCGTAACGGCTTTCGATGTCGCGTCAGCGACTTTTTTTAAAGATCGTCATCCTGAGCATGTCGGAGGACCTCTTACTATTTTGTCTTTCTCGGGCCACCCCAAAATTTCTCAGAGGTTGCTCTCGGATTCATTAGTCTAAAACTCAGCCCGGGATAATATCCTTCGCGTCCCGGGCGAGTTCCATCGTCCGCAACACGCCGCGCACCTTCGTAACCTCGTGCGTGCGCAACAGACTGGCCTGACCCAGCAGCGCGAGCACGGCAAAGAACGGTTCCGCCACGCGCACTTCCTCCTCGAAGCATTCAAAGGCGTGCGGCAGCGCATGGCAGATCGGCCAGCCGAGCGCGCGGAGCCGAAAGCTGTTGAGAAAAATGTGCATTTGATGCCGGATGCGCGCGCCGCTGTCCTGCAGGTTCCGGTAATAAAAACCGAGTCCGGGATCGATCCAGATGCGCGAGATGCCCGCGTTGGTCGCCGCTTCGATCTGCCGCGCGAAAAATTCATAGAGCGTCGCCAAGGGATCGCGGCCCAGTTCAAGATCGCCGACCTCGCGCACATTGTCGCCCTCCACAAAGCAGATGATCACCCCGGCATCGAAGTCGGCCACCTCGCGGAAAATCTCCTCGCAACCGGTCGTGCCGGTCAGGTTGAGCACCCTCGCGCCGGCCTTCAGGCACGCCGTGGTCACCGTCGGATGATAGGTCTCAACCGACACGCAAATCCCCGCCGAGGCCAGCTCGCGCACGATCGGGACCA
>Ga0209611_10000463_pt1 | contig 60137 bp, 47 predicted proteins | sample S1TSphgellanicum_3_FD_187693 | JGI IMG/M metagenome (GOLD analysis project Ga0209611, IMG submission 187693) | Host-associated microbial communities from peat moss isolated from Minnesota, USA - S1T2_Fc - Sphagnum magellanicum MG (SPAdes) (version 2) | ecosystem: Host-associated > Plants > Peat...
CGACAGAGCCAGTCCTTACAGCGCGTCGAGCCGGCTCTTTCTCAATGTGTTGTACATCTCGGTGCCGCAGATCCCGGAGTTCGCCGACTGCGCGGCGGCGCGCGCACGCCTGGCGGACCCCGCGGCGACGACACGATTGAATGAACTGCGGGCGCAGAGCCTCGTCGATTACCGCGGCGTCGCGGAATTCAAATTCGACATTCTCGCCCTGCTGTATCGCGATTTTTGCGACCGGCATCTGGCTGAGAACAGCGAGCGGGCACAGAGTTTCCGCCGCTTCGTCGGCGCCGGCGGCGAACTTCTACAGACGCACGCGCGCTTCGATGCCATCGACCGCTATTGTCGCGCGACGTTCAACTGCGCTTCCGGCTGGTTGAGCTGGCCGGAAGAGTTCCGCGATGTCAAAGGCGCCGCGGCCCAGCGATTCGCGGCCCAACATCCCCGAGAAGTCGAGTTCTATGCGTACCTGCAGTGGCTCGCGCATGAGCAACTGGCGAGCGCGCAGGCGCTCGCGCGGGACATGGGGATGCCCATCGGCCTTTACGGCGACTATGCGGTCGGCGCCAACCCCTCCGGCTCCGAGACCTGGATGGACCAGCACAGTTATCGCATGGGCGCGGAAATCGGCGCCCCGCCGGATCCGATCGCCCTCAAGGGCCAAGGCTGGGGCATTCCGCCCCAGGACCCGACGGTGATGCTGGAGCAGCGCCTGCAGGGCTTCGTGCGTTTGATCCGCAACAACATGCGCTGCTACGGCGCCTTGCGCCTCGATCATGTCATGTCGCTGTTTCGGCTATGGTGGGTTGCCGGCGGCAGTTCCCCGACGATGGGCGCCTACGTGCACTATCCGCTGCAGCAATTGCTGACGGTGCTGGCGCTCGAGAGTACGCGCAGCGCCTGCCTGGTCATCGGCGAGGACTTGGGAGTGGTGCCGGATGAAATGCGTCGGGCAATGCCCGAGTTCGGTGTCTATCATTACAAAGTGATGTTGTTCGAGAAGGTGGACGGCCGATTCCGCCGGCCGGAAGAATTCGCGCGGCGCGCGATCGCGACCGTCACCACCCACGACATGCCCACCTTGCGCAGCTACTGGGAGGGGCACGACATCGAACTGCGCCGCCGCCTGAATCTATTCCCCACGGTCGAGCTGGAACATGACGTGATTCGCGAACGCGAACACGACCGGGAGGCGCTGCTGTCGGCGTTGCGGGATCAAGGGTTGGCGCCGCCGCAGCCCTCGACGTCCAAGGGGCCGTTCAGCGCGGATCTTGCGCAAGCGTTGCATCTATATCTCGCGCGCTCGACGACCGCGCTGGTCGCGCTGCAGATCGAGGATCTGCTCGGCATGGTGGACCCGGTGAACGTTCCGGGAACGCATCACGAATATCCGAACTGGCAGCGCAAATTGACGGCCGATATCGAGGACATCGAAGTGCGCGCGGACTTGGCGGCGTACCTTCTCGAAATCCACCGGGCGCGCGGGTAACGGCCGTTCAGACGCCGGCCGCCGACGGGCTCCCAGCGCTCCGCGCCTGAGCGCGCGCCGCGAAAGCCCAGACGGCGGCGCTGAGCACGACTGCGACGGGGACTATTTTGACGGCCTCGGCGAGCGAGAATGCATCCGAGAGCGCGCCGATCAGCGGCGGTGAGAGCGCGTCGCCTAACAGATGGATGGTGAATACTCCGAGCGCGATCGCCGTGGCCCGTTCGCCCGCACCGACCAGGTTGATGATGGCCGCATTGATGGGACCGGTCGACAGAAACAGGCACAGCTGCGCGGCCACCATGAACACCAGGTACACCGTGTGCGACTGCGCGGTGAGAGAGATCCACACCAGCGGTGCGGCGAGCGCGGTGGCAATCGCGGATATCCAAAGGTACGCCTGCCGCGAATACTTGGCGCAGTAGTCGCCGAGCCATCCGCCGATGAACGTGCCCAAGAAGCCGGTGACGACGACGATCGCACCGAAGCTGACGGTGGCCTCGCTGCGCGGCATGCCGCGCGAGCGCTCGAGAAACGCGGGCATCCACACGGCAAGACCGCCCACGGCGAAAGTGTAGGCCGCGTATCCCAACACGGTCAGCACATACGGTTTGTTGTGCACGAGCCGGCCGTAGGCCGACCACGCGGCTCGGCCCGCACTGCCGGTCTTGGGCAACGCGCTGCCCGTTGAGTCCTGGCCGCCGCGCGGCGGATCGCGCAGCAGCAGACATAACGCCGCCAGCAGCACTCCCGGAACGCCGGCGACGAAGAATGCGGCGCGCCAGCCGTAGTGCTTGTCGACCAGTCCGCCGACCACGTAGCCGAGAGCTGAACCCACCGGGATGGCGCAGAAGAAAATCGCCATCACACGCGCGCGCTGCTTGGCGGGAAAATAGTCGGACAGCAGACTCGGCGCGATGGTGACGTAGGCGGCTTCGCCCACTCCGACGGACGCGCGCGCGGCCAACAGGCTCCAGTATCCCACCGCGAATCCGGAGAGGGCGGTGGCGAAGCTCCAGCATGCGACGCCGATGGCAATCAATTTCGGCCGCGAGCGTCGATCGCCCAAGGCGCCGAAGACGGGCGCGGTCAGGGTGTACACCACCAGGAAGCCGGACATGAGGGAGCCTAAATCCGCGTCCGACAGGCCGAGATTGGCATGCTTCAGGCTCTCGATCAGCGCGGATACGAGGTAGCGATCCAGGTAGCTGAACAGATTGATGAACGATAGAACGCTCAGGCCGAATACGGCGGAGCGCACCCTGGACTCTTGTGATTGATCGACCACGCCCCGGTATAGTAATGATTCCATGCTCCTGTTGCGCAACTCACGGACGTTCGGAATTGCCGTGGTTCTCTTCACGGCGTTCTGGTTCGCCCTGCTGGCGTCGCGCCCGTTGTTCGACCCCGACGAGGGCCGCTATGCGGAGATTCCCCGCGAGATGCTGAGCGACGGTGATTGGGTGATCCCGCATCTGAACGGACTCGTCTACCTGGAAAAGCCGCCGCTGCAATATTGGCTCACGGCGCTGGCATTTCGCGCACTCGGCCCTTCCGAATTTGCCGCGCGCCTGTGCACGGGCCTCGCCGGTTATCTGTCGCTCGTGGCGGTGTTTCTGCTCGCATCGAGGCTCTGGGGTGTCGATGCGGGTGTCAAGGCGCTGCTGCTCTTGTCTGGTTCGAGCTTGTTCGTGCTGTTGGCACATCAACTGACTCTCGATATGTTGCTGAGCTTTTGTCTGCTGGTGTGTCTTGCATGCTTTCTCGTCGCCCAGACGACGGATAACCCGAGGCGATGCGCTGCCTGGATGCTCGGCTGCTGGGCCGCGATGGCCTTCGCGATGCTCACCAAGGGATTGATCGGCGTGTTGATTCCGGCCGCGACGCTCGCTCTGTATGCGATCTGGCAGCGGGATTGGCCGATGCTGCGGCGGTTGAATCTACGGTGGGGAGTTCCGCTGTTCACGCTGATCGCCGCGCCGTGGTTCGTGCTTGCCGCGCGCGCCAACCCGGCATTTCTCACGTTCTTTTTTGTGCGCGAGCATTTTCAACGCTTTCTCACGCCTATCGAACACCGCAGCGAACGGTGGTGGTTCTTCATCCCGGTACTCATGATGGCCATCATGCCCTGGCTGCCGCAAGCGCTGCGTGCGTTGGCGCGCGTGGCGCGGGAGCGCCCGGTGCACGGGCAGTTCGATGCGGCGCGGCTGCTCTGGGTCTGGAGTGTGTTCGTACTGGTCTTTTTCTCGTTCTCGCAATCGAAATTGATTCCCTATATTTTGCCGGCCATCCCGGCGCTCGCGCTGCTGTGCGCGAGTCCCGCGGCGGGCGGCGGCCGCGGCACGCTCATCGCCGGCGCCGCGCTCTCCCTCGCGACCGGCGCCGGCATCTTCGCCTACGCGAGCGGCCGGTGGGATTCGTCCGATGCGCTCGACCTGGTGGTGCTGATCCGGCCGGTTCTATGGTGGACGTGCGCGCTGCTCGGCTTCGGCGCGCTCCTCTGCGTCATGGGCGTGCTGCGGGCGCAACTTCGCGCGGCGCTCGCGGCGTTGAGCGTCGCCTGGTTCCTGGCGTCGGTCACCATCCTGATCGCGGCGAACCGCGCGCAAGCCCTGTTCAGCGCCAAGGACATCGCGTCGACGTTGCGGGCCTTGGGCGCCGCGGACGAAGCGGTTTTCTCGGTGCAGTCGTACCAACAGACGCTGCCCTTTTACCTGCGCTGCGCCGTCGTCCTGGTGAACTACCGGGATGAATTCGACTTAGGGCTGACGGAGGATCCCGGTCGCGGCATCGCGACTCTGGAGGAGTTCGCCGCGCGCTGGCGATCATTGTCGCAAGGCTATGCCGTCATGCCTCCGCCGGCGCGGGATCGGTTGTCCGCATTACAGGTGCCGATGCGCGACGTCGCGCGCTTTCCCGGGCGAGTGATCATCAGCCGTAGATAATTGAAAGCGTTATACACTTGAGCGTGTGCCGGCACGATGCCGTGCCGTTGCTGTGCACCGTCATGGTGCGTGTCGGAGAAGCTCCTTGTCGATCCATGTTGCCCTGAATCACGTCACCCACTATCGGTACGACCGATCGGTGAGTCTGAGTCCCCAGGTGGTGAGGCTGCGGCCCGCGCCGCATTGCCGGACGCGGATCTTGAGTTTTTCACTGCGGGTTTGCCCAACCGAGCATTTCATCAATTGGCAGCAGGACCCGCAGGCGAATTATCTGGCGAGGCTGGTCTTCCCGAACCAGACCCGGGAGCTTCGCGTCGAGGTCGATCTGGTTGCCGAGATGTCGGTGCTCAATCCGTTCGATTTCTTCCTCGCGCCGTATGCCGAGGAATTTCCCTTCGAGTACGATTCGGAAGAACGCAGCGAATTGGCGCCGTATTTGCTGAAGGCCCCCGCAACGCCGTTGCTCGAGCGTTATGTCGCGTCCGTATCCCGTGAGCGCTGCCGCACCATCGATTTCATCGTCGGCCTGAATCAGCGACTCGCCGGCGACATCAAATACTTGATTCGCCTCGAGCCGGGTGTGCAGGAGCCGGAGGAGACCCTGGCGCGCCGTTCGGGATCGTGCCGGGATTCGGCCGCGCTGCTCGTGCAACTGATGCGCCGGCTCGGGTTGGCGGCGCGCTTCGTCTCCGGTTATCTCATCCAATTGGTGCCCGACGTGAAGGCGCTCGACGGACCGGTCGGCGCGAGCCAGGACTTCACCGACCTGCATGCCTGGTGTGAGGTGTATTTGCCCGGCGCGGGCTGGATCGGACTCGATCCGACCTCCGGTCTGCTCGCCGGCGAAGGACATATCCCGCTCGCCTGCACGCCGGAGCCTTCGGCGGCCGCACCCATCAGCGGCGCCGTCGATGAGTGCGAGACGTCGTTCGACCATACGATGAGCGTACGCCGCGTATGGGAAGCACCGAGGGTCACCAAGCCGTACACCGACGCCGAGTGGAGCGCCATCGACGCATTGGGTCGCGCGGTCGACGCGGATCTCGACGCGATGGACGTCCGGCTGACCATGGGCGGGGAGCCGACCTTCGTGTCGGTCGATGATGCCGATGGCGCTGAGTGGAACACGGCCGCGCTCGGTCCGACCAAGCGCAGATTGGCGGCCGAACTGTATCATCGGCTGAAGCAGCGCTACGCACCGTCCGGCCTCGCGCATTTCGGCCAGGGCAAGTGGTACCCGGGCGAGCAGCTGCCGCGCTGGTCGTTGAACTGTTATTGGCGCAAGGACGGTGAGCCTCTGTGGGTGAACCCTGAGCTCATCGCCGACGAGCAAGCCGGCACCGACGTGACGGAGGCCACGGCGCGGCGATTTCTGGCGCGCGTCGCCCTGCAATTGGGGCTCGATCCCAAGTATGTATTCCCGGCCTTCGAAGATGCCTTTTACTATTTGTGGCGCGAGCGCCGCCTGCCGACCAATGTCGACCCGTTCGATTCGCGGCTCGAGGATCCCATGGAGCGAGCGCGCCTCGCCAAGGTATTCGAACAAGGACTGGAGCGGACCATCGGTCACGTGCTGCCGATCACGCGCACCGACGATGACACGGGGTGGCGGACCGGTCCGTGGTTTCTGCGCAGCGAGCGCTGCTATCTGATTCCGGGCGACTCCCCGATCGGCTATCGATTGCCGCTCGATTCACAGCCGTGGACCGCCAAGGGCGACTATCCATTCATTCATGCGCCGGATCCGTCGCGCAGTTTTCCGGCGTTGCTGCCGCACGCGGAGATTCGGCGGCAGTTCCGCGAACAGGGCGCGGCGGCTGCCGCTGCGCCGGACGAGCCGGCGGCAGCCGCGCGCGGGCCGGCGGACGCCGCCGAAGGGAATGCGGCGGAACCAGCATTCGCCAGAGCGAGTGCGGCCGCGGAGCAGCGGCCGCCGCAGCCGCGCGAGTCCGCCGCATGGATCGCGCGCACGTCCATGTGTGCCGAACCGCGCAACGGGGTGCTTTACATATTCATGCCGCCGGCGCGCGAACTCGAGCACTACGTGGAACTCGTCGCCGCCGTCGAGGCCGCGGCCGAAGCGCTCGGGCAGCCGATCATTCTCGAGGGGTATGAACCGCCGAACGATCCTCGCATCAGCAACTTTCGCGTCACCCCGGATCCCGGCGTGATCGAGGTCAACATTCATCCCTCCGCCGATTGGGGGCAGCTCGTGGATCGGACCACGTTCCTGTACGAAGCGGCGCGCGAGACGCGGTTGGCGACGGAGAAGTTCATGCTCGACGGGCGGCATACGGGCACCGGCGGCGGCAATCACATCGTGCTCGGCGGCGCGAGCGCGCCGGATTCGCCGTTCCTGCGCCGCCCGGATTTGCTGCGCAGCCTCTTGAGCTACTGGCACAATCATCCCTCGCTGTCGTATCTGTTTTCCGGACTGTTCATCGGACCCACCTCGCAGGCGCCGCGCGTCGACGAGGCGCGCAACGACTCCCTGTATGAACTCGAAGTCGCCTTCCGCCAGTTTCCGGATCCGGGTGCGAGTGTACCGCCGTGGCTCATCGACCGGCTGCTGCGCAATCTGTTGATCGATGTCTCGGGCAACACGCACCGGACCGAGTTTTGCATCGACAAGCTGTACTCCCCGGACGGTCCGACCGGGCGGCTCGGGCTGCTCGAGATGCGCGCCTTCGAGATGCCGCCGCATGCGCGCATGAGTCTCACGCAGCAGCTCTTGCTGCGCGCGATGGTGGCACGATTCTGGCGCAAGCCCTATGCGCCGACGACGTTGGTGCGCTGGGGCACGGAGTTGCATGACCGATTCCTCATGCCGTACTTCGTGGAACAGGACTTCGCGGACGTGATCGCGGAGATGCAGCGGGAGGGATTCGGACTGAAACCTGAATGGTTTGCGCCACACCTCGAATTCCGCTTTCCCAAGTACGGTGACTTCGCGACGCGCGGCATGCAGCTCGAAATCCGCCAGGCGCTCGAGCCGTGGCATGTCATGGGCGAGGAGGCCGCGGCGGGCGGCGCGGTGCGCTATGTGGATTCCTCGGTGGAGCGCCTCCAGGTCAAGGTGTCGGGCCTCGCTCCGGACCGCTATCTCGTCACCTGCAACGGACGCGCGGTGCCGCTGCGGGCGACCGGCACGGTCGGCGAGTTCGTCGGCGCGGTGCGCTACAAGGCGTGGAGCCCACCGTCCGCGCTGCACCCCTCCATCGGCGTGCAGGCGCCGCTCACCTTCGATTTGTTCGATTCCTGGATGAGTCGTTCCCAAGGCGGGTGCCAGTATCACGTCACCCACCCCGGCGGCTTGAGTCATGAGCGTTTTCCGGTGAATTCCTTCGAGGCGGAGAGCCGGCGTCTGGCGCGCTTTTTCCGCATGGGCCACACGCCGGGAACCATGCCTGCGCCGCTTCCCGCCACCGACGCGGAATTTCCGTTCACGCTCGATCTGCGCAAGTGAGTAATGGCCGAAGCGCGCCTTGAAACCTATGTGAGCGATGCACGGCGCTACGACGAATTGCTCGAGCCTTCCGGAGAGGTGCGTGCGCATTGGCGGCCGCTGATCGACGCGCTGGTGAGCGACGGCGCTGAGGCTGTGCGCCGCGGGGCGGAGCTGGCGCGGCGCTTGATCGTCGAAAACGGCGTGACCTACAACGTCTATGCCGATCCGCAGGGACGCGATCGTCCCTGGGTGCTCGATCCTCTGCCGATCCTGCTGACCGCGGCAGAGTGGCGCGAGATCGAACTCGGCGTCGCGCAGCGGGCCCGGCTGTTCGATGCCATGCTCGCCGATCTGTACGGAGCGCAACGCCTGGTGGCCGACGGGACGGTCCCGGCGGAATTGCCGTTCGGGCATCCGAATTTTCTCTGGCCGTGTCACGGCATCGCGCCTGCGGGCGGCCGGTGGCTCACGGTATATGCGGCCGATATCGCGCGCTCCGCGGACGGCCGCTGGTGGGTGCTCGCCGACCGCACGCAGACTCCGTCCGGACCCGGTTATGCACTCGAGAATCGGCACATCGTCTCGCAGGTGTTCCCGGATTTGCTCGGCGACTTAGGGGTGCGTTCGCTCGGCGGATTCTTCGCCGCGTTGCGCGAAAATCTGTTGCGGCATGCGCCGCCGGAGGAAACGCCGCTCGCGGTCGTGCTCACGCCGGGCTCCTTCAATGAGACGTATTTCGAGCATGCGTTTCTCGCGCGGCAATTGGGCCTGCCGTTGGTCGAGGGCCACGATCTCACGGTGCGCCGCGACACCGCGTACCTGAAAACTCTCGGCGGCCTGCGCCGGGTGCACGCCATCTTGCGCAGGCTGGACGATGATTTCTGCGATCCGGTGGAACTGCGCGCCGACTCGGCGCTCGGCGTGCCGGGTCTCATCGGCGTGGTGCGCGCCGGCAGAGTGGTGCTCGCCAACGCCCTCGGCAGCGGGGTGCTCGAGTCCGCCGCGTGGATGGGGTTCATGCAGCCGGCCGCGGAGAAGCTCCTGGGAGAGACCCTGCGGCTGCCCTCGGTTGCCACCTGGTGGTGCGGCGAGAAGCTCGCGCTCGATTCCGTGCTCGAGGGCATCGAACGCCTGGTCATCAAGCCGACCTACCCGAATCAGAATTTCCCGGCCGTGTTTGGGCGCGACCTCGAGGCGGATGCGCGTGCCGAATTGATCAGGCGCCTGCAAGCGCGTCCGCACGCCTATGTCGCGCAGGAACGGCTGGCGTTTTCGCAGGCGCCGGTGTGGCGCGGCGGCGCTCCCGGGTTTGCCGCGCGCGCACTCGGCATCCGCGTCTATGCAATCGCCACCGAATCGGGCTATCGCGTGATGCCGGGCGGACTCGCGCGCATCGCCACGGACGCCGCGGACATCGTATCCATGCAGCGCGGCGGCGGCAGCAAGGACGTATGGGTGCTGGCGCCGGACCGACGCTCGATCGACGACGTGAACCTGCCGAGCGCCGCGCCGCGCAGCGCCGCCCGCAGCGACGATCTGCCGTCGCGACTGGCCGAGAACCTGTACTGGCTGGGGCGCTATAGCGAACGCTGCGAGGACAAGGCGAGGCTGCTGCGCGCGACCCTGCAGGCGCGCACCAACACGTCGTTGTGGCCACAGGCGCTCGAGACCTGCGCACACTTCATCGCGCTCTCCAAACATGCCGACGGAGCGCTGCCGCTGTTCGATGAGGCCAACCCCCTGGGGCTGGGCGCCGACTTGCACCGGCTCGGGTGGTGCGCCGCGCAGGCGCGCAGCCGCCTGTCGGCGGAGAACTGGCGCGCCGTCAGTGTGCTGCAGCGAGAGTTTCAAGAAGCCGCCCACGCCCGGCGCGATCCGCGCGAGACTCTGGATGCGGTGCTGTTGTCGCTGGCGGCGCTCGCCGGCTTCGCGTTGGATGACATGACGCAGGATGATGGCTGGCGCCTGATGATGGTCGGACGCCGCCTGGAGCGTCTGCAATTCATGGCCGAATTGCTGGCGCTGAGGCTCGCCGCAGGGACGACACCCGTGCAGAGCGAACTCGAATGGCTGCTCGACATCGGTGACAGCACCATCACCTATCGGACACGCTATCTGGCCTCGCCGCTGCTCGGCTCCACCCTCGATCTGTTGGTGTTCGATCAGACGAACCCGAGGGGGCTCGCGTTTCAATGGCACGCCATCGAGTATTCGCTGGTGCGCATCGCCGCCTCGCTCGGCGGCGCGCCGGACGACTCGCTCGATGAAGCGGTGGCGCAGATCGAGGAGTTGCAATTGAGCGCCGTCGACGGTGACAGCGCGCGCGCCGTGCGCGCCCGGCAGTCATTGGCGGACGGGTTGAGCGCTCTCGCCGCGGCCGCCGCCAAACTCTCCGATCGGCTGTCCCTGCGGCATTTTTCGCTCATCGACTCAGGCGTTCATACGGTGGCGGCGTGAGCGGGCCGATCCGCTATCGAGTGCGTCATCAGACCGTGTATGCCTACGGCGGCGATGTCGCCCATTCACATCAACTCTTGCATCTGGCGCCCCGCGACTCGGCCAATCAGGTCTGCCGTTCGCGCACTCTCGCGCTCACCCCTCCGCCGAGCACACGCCGCGACGATGTCGATGCATTCGGCAACTTCGTCACCCGCCTCGAATACGATTTACCGCATCACCGACTCGAGGTGCTGGCCGATGTCGGTGTCGAGGTGAGCGCGCCGGGTGACGCGCCCGCCGGCGCGACCGATCCCTGGGAGCGGGTCCGCGACGCATTGACTTATTCCGGCCGTCCGCTCGCGGCCGCCTATCTCGACGCCTGCCGCTTCCGGATGGAATCGAGCTATGTGAGGGTCAAGCAGACGTTCACCGATTACGCGGCGGACTGCTTCGTGCCCGGCTGTCCGTCACTCGTCGGAGCCTACGCTCTGATGCACAAGATCCACCGCGACTTCAGCTACCAACCGGGCAGCACCGACGTCAATACATCGGTGATCGAGGCGTTTGCGGCGCGCCGCGGGGTGTGCCAGGATTTTGCGCACATCATGCTCGCCTGCCTGCGTTCACGCGGTCTCGCGGCCCGCTACGTGAGCGGCTATCTGCGCACCACGCCGCCGCCGGGTGCGCAGGAGGTGCTGCTCGGTTCGGATGCCTCGCACGCCTGGGTCTCGGTTTTTTGTCCGCCGTTCGGCTGGGTCGACCTCGATCCGACCAATGACGTTCGCGTCACGACCGGACACATCGTCATCGGCTGGGGACGTGACTTCGGCGACGTGTCGCCGCTGCGCGGAGTCATCGTCGGCGGCGGGCGGCACCGTTTATCGGTTCGCGTTTCGGTGCAGGCAGAGTAAGATTGAAAGCAGAAGATCAATTACAGGAGACCTAAGTGGCCAAGCCGAACTACCGTCACGCAAAGAAGCAAAAAGAGGCTGCCAGGAAAGCTCGTCAGGACGCGAAACAGCAGCGGCGCTCGACGGCGCCGGACGTTCCCGCCGAGCCTGCGCAGGAAGCTGCACCGGTAAAGACCGGCCAGGAATGATGACGATCGCGTGAAGCCACGCCGGTGACCTGCCGCACGGCGACGGTTCACATCACCCGCTTCGAGCTGCTTCACAGATCTTTGCAATAGACCCAGTCTTTGCGGTAGACCACGTCGACCTTTTCCTTTATCGCGACCGGCGATACCCTGTTCCCGGACGACTGACCTTTCGATCGAGCCCGCCGCGGGTGAGGGACGCATTGTTTAAAATCACACGCCGCGATTTCCTGCGCGGTGCCTCGTTGCTCGCCGCTCCGGCCGCTCTGCCCTCGTATGTTCCTGCGGCGCGCGCGGCGGCGCCCTACACGTACGCCTACGTCGGTACTTACACCCCGAACGGCGGCGGCATCTACCTGTTTCGCCTGGATTCCGAATCCGGAGCACTGACCCAGGTCCGGATTTTCGATGACATTCGCAATCCGTCGTGGCTTGCGGTCAACCCGGCTCAGACCCGGCTGTATGCCATCAGTGAGATCGACAACTATCAAGGAACGCACAGCGGTGCGGTGCTCTCGTACGCCATCGACGGCGCGAGTTCGACCATCACCCGATTGGGTGCCTTGAGTTCGGCGGGCACGACTCCGTCGCACGTCAGCGTGCACCCGTCCGGCAAGTTCGTGTTCGTCGCCAATTACGGCGGCGGCAATGTCGCGGTATTCCCGGTGGGGCCCGACGGGGCCTTGCGCGAGCCCACGGACGTGCGGCCGAGCGTGGGCCAGCGGCATCACGCGCGCGCGGTGGACGATCCGCCCGGCCAGTTCGCGGTCAGCGATCATGACAGCCCGCATCCGCACATGGTTGCGGCCGATCCCGGCGGCCAATTCGTCATCGCCAACGATGCGGGACTCGATCTCACCTTGGTGTGGCGCTTCGATGCGCAGGCCGGCCGGCTGCTGCCCGCCGATGCGCCGGTGATTGCGGCACCGTCCGGTTGCGCACCGCGTCATTTCGTGTTCCATCCGAACGGACGTATTTTTTACAATCTCTACGAGCACGACGCCAAGATCGCCGTCTATGACTACGACGGGAGCCGCGGTGCGTTCAAGTTCAAGCAACTTCTGTCGACACTGCCGCCGAAATTCGCCGGCAGCAATCTCTCATCGGAAATCGTCATGACCGCCGACGGTCGATTCCTGTACGTGGCGAACCGTCTGCACAACGCGGTGTCGAGCTTTGCGGTGGCGGATGACGGACAATTGCGTATGATCTCCGAGACTTGGGTGCATGCCGACTTTCCGAAATCGCTCGCCATCGATCCCGCCGGGGAGTTTCTCTATTCGTGCAACCAGAGGGGCGACTCGATCACCTCGTTTCGCATCGGCGCGGGGTCGGGCGCACTGCAATTCACCGGCCGCTTCGAGCCGGTGGGAAGCCCCGCGGTCATGACCATCCTCAAGCCCTCCTGAAAGACTACGGAAACCCCCGCGACATCCCCCTGTACCTTGTCTCGCGCCGGGATCTATACTGAATGCTCTCGGCGTTCGCGCGACCTAAAGGCTGCAATCAAATGGAAATCGCAATGATCGGCTTGGGGCGCATGGGCGCCAACATGGCGCAGCGCTTGATGCGCGGCGGCCATTCGGTGGTGGGCTACGATCCGGCTGAGGCGGCGCGCGCGGCGCTCGAGCAGAAGGGCGCCGGATCGGCTGCATCGCTCGAACAGCTGGTCGCCAAGCTCACGGCGCCGCGTGTCCTGTGGCTGATGGTGCCGGCGGGCGAGATTACCGATGGGACGGTCACCGAACTCACGCCGTTGCTGGCGGCGGGCGACACCATCATCGACGGCGGGAATTCGAATTACCGCGATACTCAGCGCCGCGCCGCGGCGCTCGCTTCGAAGAAGATTCACTATGTGGATTCCGGCACCAGCGGCGGCGTCTGGGGACTCGCCGAGGGCTATAGCATGATGGTCGGCGGCGATGAGGCGGTCGTCGAACGCTTGCGTCCGATTTTCGAGACGCTCGCACCGGCGGCGGACCGCGGCTGGGCCCGGGTGGGAGCCGTCGGCTCCGGTCATTTCACCAAGATGGTCCACAACGGCATCGAGTACGGCCTGATGCAGGCGTACGCCGAAGGCTTCTCCATTCTTCAGCACAAATCCGAGTTCAAACTCGACCTGCACCAGATCGCCGAAATCTGGCGCTACGGCAGCGTGGTGCGCTCATGGCTGCTCGATCTGACCTCCGACGCCTTGCAGAAGAATCCGACGCTGAAGGGCATTGCGCCCTACGTCGCGGATTCCGGCGAGGGCCGCTGGACCGTGAACGAGGCCATTGAATTGGGCGTACCCGCGCCCGTCATCACGCTCTCGCTGCTCGAACGCCTGAGTTCGCGCGATGCGGATTCGTTTTCCGACAAACTGCTGGCGGCGATGCGCAATCAGTTCGGCGGACACGCGATCAAAACGGAATGATCATTAGAGCGGAGTGAACCCGCACCCGCAGGCGAGCTGATGGCAGCGCATTTGTCACCCAGGACAACTCAGCCGCTCGGAATCTCCGCCTTGTGGCGGCTCACGGCATCGCCGTCGCCGACTTTGAGTTCGTTGAACACGATGGTCGACATGATGGTCAATGCGCCGAGCGCCCAGAGCGCCAGATGAATGCCGTGCAGCATTTGTGCGCTACCCGCATGCAGGCGGTCCGGGATGAACAGGGCGGCGGCCAGGGATGCCGCGGCCACGCCGAAGCTCACCGCCATTTGCTGAATCGTGCTCGCGATCGTGCTGGCACCGCTCGCCTCGCGTTCCGTGACGTCCGCGTAGGCCAGGGTGTTCATGCTGGTGTATTGCAGTGAAGTCAGAAAGCCGTAGATGAAGGCCATCGCCACGATCATCCACACGGGCGTGACCGCATCGATGGTCGAAAATAAGAAGATCATCACCCCCAGCAGGACGGTGTTGGCGATCAGCACCCAGCGGTAGCCGAATTTCTTCAAGATGTGCGGCATGGTGAGCTTCAAGGACATCGCGGCGAACGCCTGCGGCATGATGAGCAATCCGGATTGTATGGGCGTAAATCCCAAACCGATCTGGTAGAGCAGCGGCAACAGGAAGGGAATGCCGCCGATCCCCAACCTCGTGAACAGGTTTCCGGAGACTGCGACGCGGAAACTACGGATGCGCAGCAGGCTCAAACGCAGCAGCGGGTGCGGCGTGCGCACCGAGTGCAGGCCATAGGCTGCGAGCAACGCGGCCGCCATGGCGAGCAATCCCAGCATCTCGCGTCCGCTCAAGCTCGTTTCGCCGAATACCTCGAGGACGTACGACAGCAGCGAGACCCCGGCGCCGAACAGCACCAGGCCGACGATGTCGAGCGCATAATTGCGCGGTTCGCGGTAATTCGGCAGGTGCCGGTAGACCATGTACAGACCGCCCAGGCCGATCGGGATATTGACGAAAAAAATGACACTCCAATGGAAGTACCCGATGATCAGGCCGCCGAGCAACGGCCCCACCATGGGGCCGATGAGACCCGGAATGGCGACGAAGCTCATTGCGCCGATGAGTTCGGATTTGGCAAAGGTGCGCACCATGGTGAGCCTTCCCACCGGCAGCATCATCGCGCCGCCGCATCCCTGCAGCACGCGGCAGGCGACCAGCCAGTGGATGTCGTTGGAAATGCCGCAAAGAAAGGAGCCGAGCGTGAAGATGCCGATTGCGGAGGCAAACACGCGCCGCGTGCCGAAACGGTTGGCCATCCACCCGCTGATCGGGATGAATACCGCGAGGCTCAACGTGTAGCTCGCGAGCACGGCCTTCATGCTGAGCGGGGGGACCTTGAGTGCCTGCGCAATCGCGGGCACCGCCGTGTTCAGAATCGTCGTGTCGAGCGACTCCATGAAAAATCCCACCGCCACCAGCCACGGCAGCAGCCGCTTGGCCGTGGCGCTCGGCGCGGTGTCATCGAGTGCCGGCAAGAGCTTTAAGCGCGGTCAATTCGCGAGCGCGGCATCGACGATGCGCTGCGCCTCGGCAATCAGCCGGCCCAGGTGACCCTCATCGCGGAAGCTCTCGGCGTAAATCTTGTAGATATCTTCGGTTCCCGACGGCCGCGCCGCGAACCAACCGCCGCGCGAGACGACCTTGACGCCGCCGATCGCGGCCCCGTTGCCGGGCGCGTGCGTGAGAACTTGATCGATGCGCTCGCCGGCGAGTTTCGTGATCGTCACCTGCTCGCGGTCGAGCTTGGCGAGCTTTTTCTTCTGCTCCGGATTCGCCGGCGCATCGATCCGGTTGGCGAACACCTCGCCCAACTCCTGCGCCATGGAGCGGTAGGCATCGCCCGGATCGCGGCCGGTACGCGCGGTGATTTCCGCCGACAGCAGCGCCGGCACGATGCCGTCCTTGTCCGTGGTCCAGACGCCGCCGTCGATGCGGCTGAAGGACGCCCCGGCGCTCTCCTCGCCGCCGAAGCCCAAGCTGCCGTCGATGAGTCCCTCGACGAACCACTTGAACCCCACCGGCACCTCGTACAGGGTCCGGCCGAGCCGGCCGCTGACCCGATCGATCATCGCGCTGCTCACCACCGTTTTTCCGACCGCCGCATCCGCCCGCCATCGTGTCCGGTGGCGAAACAAATAATCGATCGCGACGGCAAGGTAGTGATTCGGCGGCATCAAGCCGCTGCTCGCGGTGACCACCCCGTGCCGGTCATGGTCGGTATCGCAGGCGAAGGCGATGTCGTATCGATCCTTGAGGTCAATCAGCCGCTGCATCGCGTACGACGAGGAGGGGTCCATGCGGATCTTCCCGTCCCAGTCGAGCGTCATGAATCGAAACGTCGGGTCGACGTCGGTGTTCACCACGGTCAGATCGAGCCGGTAGAGTTCGGCGATGCGCGGCCAGTAATGCACCCCCGCGCCGCCGAGCGGGTCGACTCCCATGCGGATCCGCGAACCCCGGATCAGCTCCATATCCAGAATGGCGCCGAGATCGGCCACATACTCCGTGAGGTAATCGTGAGCATGCGTCGTGGCGGCAGCCCGGGCGGCGGCGAATCCGGTTCGTTTGATCTCGCCGCGCTGCGCTCCCAACAGGGCGTTCGCGCGAACCTCGATTCCCTTGGTCACGTCGGAGTCCGCCGGACCGCCGTTCGGCGGGTTGTATTTGAAGCCGCCGCTGTCGGGCGGGTTATGCGATGGCGTGATGACGATGCCGTCGGCCAGGCCGCTCGTGCGTCCACGGTTGTACATGAGGATGGCGCGCGAAATGACCGGCGTGGGCGTGTATTCGTCGCCCGCCGCAATCATGACGTCGACCCCGTTGGCCGCGAGCACTTCGAGGGCGCTTGCGAACGCGGGCGCCGACAGCGCGTGGGTGTCGAATCCCATGAACAACGGTCCATCGATGCCGCGCTGTCGACGATGTTCACAGATGGCCTGGCTGATCGCGAGGACATGCGCTTCGTTGAACGCCAACTCGAAAGACGAGCCGCGATGCCCCGATGTGCCGAAGGCCACTCGTTGGGCGGCAATGGCGGGGTCCGGCCGCTCGCTGTAATACGCCGTGATGAGCCGCGGAATATTCACCAGCGAGGCGGCGGGAGCCGGCTTGCCGGCCAGGGGACTGACTTGCGAACTCACGGCGGACTCACGAGGCCGCCAACGCCGCGCTCTTCTCGGCGATGCGCGACATCAATTCGGCCCATGACTTGACGAACGACTCGGCGCCTTCGACCTGCAAGCGCGCGGCCAGCGCCGCGACGTCGATGCCCGCCGCCGCGTAGGCCGCGAGCACGCGTTCGGCATCGCCTCCGTTTGCCGGGATGACGGATTTCACGCTGCCGCCGGCGGCGAAGGCCAGCAAAGTCTTCTCCGGCATGGTGTCGATGGTGTCGGGAGCCGCCAAGGCTTCGACATACAGTCCGGGAGGAGCCTTCGGATCTTTCGTGCCGGTACTTGCCCACAACATGCGTTGTTTGCGCGCGCCGGCGGCTTCGAGATCCCGCCACCGCTTGCTCGCCACGAGCTCCAGATGCGCGACGTAAGCGCGCTGGGCGATGGCAATGCCGAGCCGGTTGCGCAATTCCTGCGGCGCCTTCTCGGCGACCGCGCGATCCCAGCGGCTGACAAATAACGAAGCGACCGAATTGATGCGTGGATCGAGTCCCGCCGCGACGCGCCGCTCGAGCCCGCGCATGTAGGCCTCGGCCACGGCCAGGTACTGCTCGCGCGAAAACAGCAGAGTGACGTTGACGGGTACGCCCGCAAAAATCGCTTCCTCGATCGCGGGCACGCCGGCGGGGGTGCCCGGAATCTTGATGTAGAGATTCGGCCGATTCGCCTGCTTGTGAATCCGCAACGCCGCCTCGATCGTGGTCTGCGTATTGTTGGCGAGCAGCGGCGAGACTTCCATGGAGACCCAGCCGTCGATCCCGGAAGTTCGGTCGAACTCCGGTTTGAACAAGTCGGCGGCGCGGCGCAAGTCCTCGAGCGCGAGCTCGACGAACAACGCCTCGCCCGACAATCCGGCGTCCGCTTTCGAGCGAATACCCGCGTCATAGGCCGCCGTATTGCCGATCGCCTCATCGAAAATCGTCGGATTCGAGGTGAGTCCGGTGACCGACAGTTCCTCGATATAGCGGCGCAGAGTGCCGTTGTCGAGAATTTCACGCGTGATGTTGTCGAGCCAGAGGCTCTGTCCCAGAGCGTGCAGAGTTTTGGTGCTGTTCATTGGGGTCTCCGAAAGTCGGCGGGGTGGCAGTGGATGAGTTCCTCGATGCGTTCGATGGTCATGTCCGGGGCCGGCGCCACGGATTTCGACTCCGGCGCGAGTGCATAGTGCCCTTGACGCACGAATACGGTGGTCAGGCTGGGGCCCAACGTGGTTTTCATCGCGGCGAGCAGGTTCGGCTTGTCGTCGACCATGACGTAGTGCGCCGCCGGGTAGCGGCGCCGCATGTGATCGAGGACGCGCTCCTTGTGCACGTAGATCATGACGCGGCCGCCGACCGCATCCCAAATGCCGGAGCGCCGGATCTTGCGCGGTTGGAACACCACGTCGCCGTCGGAGAGCACCACCGGACGGCCGAGGCCGTTCAAGTGCGACACGGCGTCGAGCGCGCCCGGGAATAGCAGTCCGGCAAACGGATACTCGAGCAGAAAATCCGACATGCCGAGCAATGCGGGCTGATCGTCGAGTCCGGTGCGAAACTGCTGCAGGCTTCCCAGGTAGTCGGCGAGGCCGAGTTGCTCGCGCAAGCGGTCGAAGATCGCCCAGTAGCGCGCCCGTTCCTCGGCGCCGAAGTCCCGTTCCAGACGATCGCCCAAATCCGCGGCGAAGCGATCGTTGTCCAACAAGGTATTGTCGACATCGAGAAGAAACACGACCTCATCTCCGGTCAGCACGGCGAGGTTTTCTCCGCCACGGGGTCATGCCAGTTGTCCCCGTCGTTGACGATCTCCTGCGAGGCGAGGGGTCCCCACGTGCCGGGGTCGTACTCCACGACCGGTTCCGCGGCGGTCAACACGGGGTCGACCACCCGCCAGGCGGCCTCCACGGTGGCGTCTTGGGTGAACAGCGACGTGTCGCCGCGGATGGCATCGCCGAGCAGACGATCGTAAGGCGATTTTTCGCTCGCGGTGCGATGGCGGGCGATCAGCTCCACGGGTTCGCCGCGCATCTGTTCGCCGTTGCGCTTCACCAGAGCGCCCTCGCTGATCACGACCTCGGGGCTCAAGCGCAGGCGAAAATAATTCGGCGGCATGACCGCATCGCGGTCAAAGATCGCGAGCGGCGGACGCTTGAGGGTCACCGTGACCTCCGTGGCGCTGATCGGCAGGCATTTTCCGGTGCGGATATAGAATGGTACGTCGGCCCAGCGCCAGGTGTCGATGTGCAGACGCAGAGCGGCGAAGGTTTCGATCTGCGAATCCTTGGCCACACCCTTCTCGTCGCGATAGCCCTTGAATTGGCCGCGCACGACTTCTTTGGGGTCGAGCGGCCGCATGGCGCGGAACAGGCGCAGTTTTTCGGCGGCCATCGCCTCCGGTTCGTGACCGGTGGGCGGATCCATCGCGAGCAAGGCGATCACCTGCAGCAGGTGATTTTGCACGACGTCGCGAATCGCCCCGACCTCTTCGTAGAACGCGCCGCGGCCTTGCACCCCGAATTCCTCCGCCATGGTGATCTGCACATCGCGGACATGGTCACGGTTCCAGATCGGCTCGAGGAAAGTGTTCGCGAAGCGGAAGAACAGCAGGTTCTGCACCGCCTCCTTGCCCAAGTAGTGATCGATCCGAAACACCGAGGGTTCGGCGAATACTTCGTGCAGCGTGCGATCGAGCGCCTGGGCGCTCGCGAGGTCGCGCCCGAAAGGCTTCTCGACGATGACCCGGGCATTCTCCGCGCAGCCGGACTTGGCGAGGCCCTGCACGACGCTGCTGAACATGCTCGGCGGTATCGCGAGGTAGTGAATCGGGCGCACGGCGGAGCCCAACGTTTGCTTCAGGCGGGTGAATGTGTCGGCACTGGTGTAATCGCCGTCCACATAGCGCAGTTGAGCCGCCAGCTTGGCGAAGGTGTCCTCGTCGAAACCACCGTCCTGCGTGATGCTGTCCTTGGCGCGCGCCTTGAGCTTGTCGAGCGACCAGCCGGCGCGCCCCATGCCGATGATCGGCAGGTTGAGTGCGCCGCGGCCGGCCATGGCGTAGAGCGCCGGAAATATTTTCTTGTACGCCAGGTCGCCGGTGGCGCCGAAGAATACGAAGGCATCGGATTCGGGGATGTTCATTCAGCGTCTCGCTTCCAGTTTTCCGCGTAAGTGTTCGAGTTCCTCGATCAGCTGCAACGCCAGCGCGACCCCGGCGAGATTGAGTTCCAGATCCCGCTCGAGGCGCAGCGCGAGCCGCGTGCGGCGGAGCGCGGCGCCGGTGAAGTGCCATTCGGAGGCGCTGACCTCGGCGACGTGCAACACGCCTTCCTCGACATACTCCACGATGTGCCGCTCCTCGACTGCACACAGGAGACTCAAGTCCCGCACCGTGAGTACCGCGGATTCCTCGAATATGGCTCCCGTGAGCGGACGATCTTCGGATGACATGGCGGCTATACTCCGAGGGCGGCGCGAGGATTGAAGGGCAGCGCTTGGGCCAACGCCAGATAGGCGGCCCGGCCCTTGTCGTCGTTGGCGGCGGGCAGTGCGATCTGCAGCACGACGTAAAAATCTCCGGCGGGCGACGCGGGAATGCCGCGGCCCTTGAGCCGCAGCTTCGTGCCGGCATGCGCGGCGGCGGGAATTTTCAGATCCACCGTGCCGGTCGGCGTCGGCGCCTTCACCGTGGCGCCGAGCGCGGCTTCCCACGGGGCGACGGGAAGGTCGAGATACAGGTCGCGGCCATCGACCCGGTACAGAGGATGCGGCTGAAATTCGACCTCGATGAATAGATCACCGGGTGTTCCTTCCCCGGGAGCACGCGCTCCCTGGCCCGCGAGTCGAATGTTCTGTCCGGCGAGGATGCCCTTCGGCACCTGAACGTTGAGTGTGCGCTCCTTCGACACCAGCCGGCCCTCGGCATCGATCTCGGGGACCCGGAGCGTGAAGGGCCGGGCGCCCCCGTGCAGCGTGGCGTCCAAGTCCAGCAGCACTTTCGCGTGATGATCTTCGCCGCGGCCGGGACGCGATGCGCCACGGGCACTGCGCGAGCCCGCGCGCGCCTGCCCGCCGAACAGGGAATCGAAGAAGTCGCTATAAGACGAATCGCCGGCGCCGCTGAATTCAAACCCCGAGCCGAAGTCGGGCGGCGGGCGAAAGTCTTGGCCGGCGGTATGATCCCTTCCCAGTTGATCGTAAGCGGCGCGCTTTTCCGGGCTCTTGAGTACTTCGTAGGCCTCACCGACCTCTTTGAAGTGCGCTTCCGCGTTCTTTTCCTTGCTGACGTCCGGGTGGTACTTGCGGGCCAGCTTGCGATAGGCCTGCTTGATCTGCGCCTCGGTGGCATCGCGAGCCACGCCCATCACTTTGTAATAGTCTTTGAACTCCACTTAAAGCACCTGCCGATACGTAGCCACAAGGATACTATGCGTCGCGCAACCGGCATCAATAATACTCTGTAGGTCTTTTCCTACGTCATAGTTGATAGGCCACGGTCAGCAGCAATCCCTCGCAGACATCGCGCCAGAGTCCGGGCGGATGGGAGTGAAAAGGTTCTGCTTTGGCAATCAACTCCTTGATCCAGTTTGCCAACCAATCGATCTCAGGGGCTCCGTAGAACACCACGGCGCATTCGTAGTTGAGCAACAGGCTGCGCGAATCGAGATTGACCGATCCGCACAGGGCGAGGGAGTTGTCGAATACGACGGCCTTTGCGTGGTTCATGAAGGGCAGCAGGTGAATGTTGACGCCCGCATCGGCGAGCGTGCGCAGCGCCCGGCTGCGCGCGAAGTCCGCCAACACATGATTCGATTTGGCGGGAATGCAGATGTCGATTCTGACTCCGCGCCGCGCCGCCAAGCGCATGGCGGTCTCCAAGCTCACGTCGGGCACGAAGTAGGGCGTCACGGCGAGCATGCGCTCTTGGGCGTGAAAGCACGCGTCGATCAACAGGGCGTGCACCGTATCTTCGGTCTGGTCCGGACCGCTCGGCAGAAACTGGGTGCGGCCGTCCATCGACTTGACAGGCGCGGAATCGGTGCGCGAGTCGCCGCCGGGCGCCGCGCTGGCCGGTGCTGCAACGGCGCGCCGGGCGGGAGTGCCGCCCGCGGCCACCCAGTCGTCCTCGAATTGCGACGCGGCGGCGGCAGCGACGTCGCCGCGCAAATCGAAAGTCAGATCGAGCCACGGCGGTGCACCCTTGGTGCCCGTGAAATACTCCGCGGCGATATTTCTGCCCCCGGCCCAAAGGCGCACGCCATCGGCGACCACCATTTTGCGATGATCGCGCAGATTTCGGGGTGCCGGCGTGCGGCGACCGAACAAGGGACTGAAGATCGCGATCTCGATGCCGGCCTGGCGCATTTGTTTGAAACGCGCGCGCGGCAATTGGATTGCCCCGACGCCATCGAGCAGCAGCCGTACCTGTACGCCGCCGCGCACGCGTTTCATCATGAGCTCCATGGTTTGCCGCCCGAATGGGTCGTCGCCGAAAATGTAAGTGCAGATGTCGAGGCGCTCGACCGCGCTCGTCATCGTGGCGAACAGGGCGCGGGCGGATTCGTCACCGTCCCGGTGCATCGATACCGCAGAGGGCGCCGAGCGGCGCAATCCAAAGCTTTCGATCAGATCTTCGGCCCAGTGCAAGCCGTGCGCTCGGACGCCGGACCAGCGCGATGCCTTGCGCAGCAATTTTCGGCGGCCGAACATCAGGTACATGGGCAGCACAAAATAGGGCACGGCAATCAACCCCAGCACCCAGGCGATCGCGATCGACGGCGGACGCCGCTCGCGCTCGACTCGTGTGGTCAGCACGTAGATGAGCACGCTGATCACGATGGCCAGGGAATGCGCGGTGACGCGCGGGAACCAGGAATTCCAATTCAATTCCGCAGGCCTTCGAGCCGCCGCAGCACGGCCGGCAATAGATCCGGCAGATCCTCAGCCAGCAACCCGGGGCCGAACCCCGCGGCCGCCGCTCCGTGCATCCACACGCCCGCCGCGGCGGCAGGGAAGGCACCCACGCCCTGCGCCAGCAATCCAAGAATGAATCCGCCGAGCACATCGCCGGAGCCCGCGGTGGCCAAACTCGCCGGGGCGTTGGCGTTGATGACTGCGCGGCCATCCGGTGATGCGACGACCGTGTCCGCCCCCTTGAGCACCACGACAGCACCGCTCTGCCGCGCAGCGGCGCGCGCGCGGCTCAGCTTGTCGCCCTGAAGATCGAATACCCGCGCGAACTCCCCCTCGTGCGGGGTCATCACGCAGGGCCCTCGGATGGCCGCTGCGAGCTCCGCCAAACGGGACTTAAAGACACTGATCGCATCCGCGTCGAGCACCACCGAGCGCGCGGTCTCGAGCAGAAGGTGTGCCTTCTCGCGGGTCGCGTCATTCACCCCCGCACCCGGGCCAATCAAGAAGGCCGTGTAGCGCGCGTCGGAGAGCAGACGCGCGAAGTCGCCGCTCTCGGAGTCTCCCTCCTGGGTCAGCGGTTGAACCATGATGCTGGTGAGCGCCGCGGCGTACACCGGCAATGCGTGCTCGGCAACCGCGATGGTGGTGAGGCCCGCGCCCATGCGCGCCGCGGCGCGCGCCGCCATCCGGGCGGCGCCCGTCGTGGGATAGCCGCCGTAGAGCAGGGCATGGCCGCGCGTGTATTTGTTGCCCGACGCAGAGGACTTGGGCAGATCCGAGAGCCATACGGCGGGGTCGTTTTCCCAGGTGTCGATACCGAGTGAATCGAGGACGCCCTGCGGAATACCGATGTCCGCGACGACGAGTTCTCCGCACAGATCGCGGCCCGGCAACAACAGGTGCGCCGGCTTCTTGCGGGCGAAAGTCACGGTGCAGCGCGCGGCTGTCGCGCCCAGGCTCTCGCCGGTGTCGCCGAGGACGCCGCTCGGCACATCGACAGCGACGATCGGCAGCGCGCGTTGCGCGATGAGCGTCAGCAGATCGACCACCGGCTTCTCCAGGCGGCGGCTGAGGCCCGACCCGAACAGGGCGTCGACCACGAGCGCCGCGCCCTCGATCGCCGCCGGCGTGACCGACTCGATGCCGCCGCGCCAGCGCGCCGCGTGATGGGCCGCGTCGCCGCGCAGCTCGTCGCGCTCGCCGAGCAGCGCCACCCGTACCGGCCAGCCGGCTTGCGCGAGCGCAGTCGCCACCACGAAACCGTCGCCGCCATTGTTTCCGGGACCGCACAAAATGGTGACGGCGCGCGCCGACCAGCGGCGGGTTATTTCATGGGCGACGGCGAGCCCGGCGTTTTGCATCAGCATCGAGCCGGGGATGCCGGCGGCGATGGTCAGCCGATCAGCCTCGGTCATTTGCGCGACGCTGAGCACGGCTGATTGACTCGTCACTCGATGCGTCCCGCCACGGCGCCGACCAGCGTGGTCGCCGCCATCGCCAGCGCGCTCCAGAACCCCACCCGCAGCGCGCCCGTTCGAATGTCGGCTCCGCCGACTTTGGCCGACCAGCCACCGAGCAGCAACAGACACAGCATCGACGCCGCCACGACATACAGCATGACCTGCGCAGGCGGCGCGATCGCCACGACCAACAGCGGCAGCGCAGCGCCTATCGAGAAGCTGCCGGCCGAGGCCAACGCGGCCTGCAGAGGCCTCGCCCGGGACGCGGCTGACAAGCCCAATTCGTCGCGCGCATGCGAGCCCAAGGCGTCGTGCGCCATCAACTGTTCCGCGACTTGCTTCGCCAGAGTCGCGTCGAGGCCCCGGTGCACGTAGATCTCCGTCAACTCGCGCCGCTCGCCGGCAAAATCGTTCTCCAACTCGGAGCGCTCCTCCGCCAGCGCCGCGGCCTCGGTGTCCGCCTGCGAATGCACGGAGACGTACTCCCCGGTCGCCATGGACATGGCACCGGCGACCAGCGCCGCAGTGCCGCTCAGGAGAATGCTCGCGTGCGAGGAGTGCGCGGCAGCAACGCCCAATATCAGGCTCGAGGTCGACACGATGCCGTCATTCGCGCCCAGCACGCTGGCCCTGAGCCAACCCACTCCGCCCAGATTGTGGCGCTCGTGACCGCGAGCACGCATTGCGGCCGTACTACGCTCTGCCGGTTTTGGGACCCACGAAGAACCACAAAATGAACCCGAGTAGCGGCAGCAGAATGACCACCACCGTCCAGATCACCTTCCTGCCCGTGTCCGCGCCGCTTTGAATGATATTCACGATCGCCCACACGTCGGCGATGAGGACTATGAGTCCGCCCAAACCCTGATATTGCATTGCCCGATCTTCCTATTTCGTCATGTACGGACCGTTACGCTACACCTTTGTGACCTCGCCGCGGACGAAAAATGCGGACGCGCACGAGATCCGCTGGACCAGCCGCCTCAAAAGACCAATAGAATTCCCGCGATCGCGCTCAAGGCGAGTACCAATTTTTCGAACAGCTGCTGATTGGTGCGCACCAGCAACCAGCGTCCCGCGAGCGCTCCCGTCAGAACGGCCGGCGCGAGCATCAGATTCAGCTCGAGGCTTTGCACGTTGATCAGTCCGAGTCCGGCCATGAAGGGTACCTTGAACAAGTTGAGCGCCATGAAAAACACGGCCGCCGTGCCGACGAATTGCATTTTCGGCAAGCGCATGGCGATGAGGTAAATCGCCATCAACGGACCCGCGGCGTTCGCGACCAGGGTGATGAAACCCGCCACCACTCCGAGCGCCGCCGCCGACAGCCAGTGCCAGGCGGCCGCGCCGTCCGGCGGATCCGCGCGTCCGTACCGCCGCCACAGGCCCAACAGGCTGAGCGACACGATGATCACGCCAATCAGTGTGCGTGCGGTTCCGTCGGAGATGCGCCCGAGAGCAAAATAGCCGGCGACGACGCCGGCCGCGGTCCATGGCATGAGCCTCCACAGAAATCGCCATTGCGCGTGCGCGCGATAAAACATCACGGCGACACAATCCCCGAGCACGAACAGCGGCAGGACCAGGCCGCTGGCCTGTTTACTGCTCGGAAACACGTGCACGAACAGCGCAACGGCGAGAGCGCCCAATCCGGCGACGCCGGTTTTCGACATGCCGACCATCACGGCACCCAGCACGGCGAGGATCCACTGCAGGGGTTCCGTTATCATTGGCACGGAGTCTAGCGACTTTCCGGGGGTTTGATTTCCCTCGGATTTGAGTGGGCGGTGCACGTAGTATTGACAGATGAACTCAGCCTCTGAGCCCACCGGCACTCTGGAGACAGCGCTGGCGCATGCCCAGCGGCTGCTGCGAAACGATCCCGCGCTGGCCGCCGAACAGGCCCGCGAAATTCTCAAAGTGGCGCCCGGGCATCCGATGGCCACGCTGCTCCTCGGCAGTGCGCAGCGCATGGCCGGCGATGCGTTGGGCTCCGTGACGACGCTCCAGCATCTCGTTGCAACACAACCGAAATGGGCGGCGGCGCATTACGAGTGGGGGCTTGCGCTGGCCGATGCCGCACAGCCCGCCGCCGCCTTGGAAGCCTTGCGGCGCGCGGTTCGATTGAAACCGAACCTGCCTGATGCCTGGCGCGCGATCGGTGACCAGTTCATTTTGACTGGAGATGCCAAGCGCGCCGATGCGGCCTACGCGCAGCACATCCGGGCATCCACCCACGATCCGCGGCTGCTGGCGCCCGCGTCCGCGCTGGTCGAAGGGCGGATCGCGCAGGCGGAACACTCCTTGCGCGCGCACCTCAAGCAGCATCCGACCGACGTGGCGGCGCTGCGCATGCTGGCGGAAGTCGCCGTGCGGCTCGGCCGCAATGCCGATGCCGAAGTTCTGCTGGAGCGATGTTTGGAGCTATCGCCGAGTTTCGATCCCGCGCGTCACCAATATGCCATCGTGCTGCATCGGCGCAATAAATCGGCGGCCGCGCTCGATCAAATCATGCAACTGGAGAAGCGTGATCCGCACAATTCCATGTATCGCAATCTCAAGGCGGTGATTCTGGTCAAAATTGGCGGATATCAAGAGTCCATCGAGATCTACGCGGAGGTGTTGAAGGCGCATCCGGACAATCCGAAAATCTGGCTGAGTTACGGACACACTCTCTCCACCGCGGGCAGGGAAAAGGACAGCATTGCGGCTTACCGCAAGAGCATCGAGTTGGCCCCTCATTTGGGGGAAGCTTATTGGAGCCTCGCGAATCTCAAGACCTTCCGCTTCGACGACGCCGAAAAACGAGCGATGCAATTTCAGCTCGCGCGCAAGGATCTGTCGGAGGAGGATCGGTTTCACCTGGATTTTGCGATGGGCAAGGCGCTCGAGGACGATCGCCGGTATGCCGATTCGTTCAGCCATTACGCGAGTGCCAATGAGCTGCGGCGATCGCGCTCGAACTACGATCCCGGCGAGGTGTCGGCTTTCGTGCGCCGCTCCAAAGCGCTGTATTCGCGCGAATTCTTCGAGTCTCGTGCCGGCTACGGGACGTCATCGGCGGACCCCATATTCGTGGTCGGTCTGCCGCGCGCGGGATCGACGTTGATCGAGCAGATTCTGGCGAGTCATTCGAGTGTCGAAGGCACCATGGAATTGCCGGATCTGATCATGATCGTGGAAAGCTTGGCCGGAAAACCCCATCAGTCCCGCAAGAAATCGCCCAGAGAATCGCCACGAGAATCGGAGGACCCGCAATATCCCGGCGTTCTGGCACAGTTGAGCGCCGATGACTGCCGCAAACTTGGGCAAGACTACATCGATCGGACCCGCATCCAGCGCAAGACCGACAAACCGTTGTTCATCGACAAAATGCCGAACAACTTCTCGCACATCGGTTTGATCCGCCTGGCGTTGCCGAATGCCAAGATCATCGATGCCCGGCGCCACCCCATGGCGTGTTGTTTTTCTGCCTTCAAACAGCACTTTGCGGAAGGTCATCGGTACTCCTACAGCCTCGTGGATACGGCTCGCTACTACCGCGACTACGTCGAGTTGATGGATCACTTTGACCGGGTGATTCCGGGGAAGGTGCATCGGGTTTTCTACGAGAAGATGATCGACGACACCGAGGCGGAGGTCCGACGCCTCCTGGCGTATTGCGGATTGGCCTTTGAAAGCGCCTGTTTGCGCTTCTATGAGAATGATCGGCCGGTGCGAACCGCGAGCTCCCAGCAGGTCCGGCAGCCGATCTATCGACATGGCGTGGAACATTGGCGCCACTACGAGTCCTGGCTCGGGCCACTCAAGGATGCCCTCGGGGACGTGCTGGAAGCGTATCCTGAAACGCCGCGCTTTTAAAACGGCGCGAATTGTGGGATACATACGACAGGGGAGATGGCGCGAAAAGAATTTGAGGGGATGCGATGACTCGAAGCCGAAAGCGCAAACTGGCCCGCGTCCGCGCGCGGAACCGGGCGAACTGGGCCGGCGTGCCCTTGGCCTCCGCGCTGATGGCGAGTGGCGGCATGGCCCACGCCGCGGATGCGACCGATACTGCCGCCGAGGCGGGCACCCTCGAGGAAGTGGTCGTCACGGCACAAAAGCGCTCGGAAGATCTGCAAAAAGTGCCGATCAGTTTGCAGGTTTTGACCGGCGAAACCCTCGAGCAGCACCAGGTCTCGAGCTTCGATGACTTCGCAAAGCTGTTGCCGAGCGTCAGCTATCAATCCTTAGGCCCGGGTCAGTCACAGCTTTATTTTCGAGGCATTTCCAGCGGTAGCGATGGCCTGCACGCAGGTTCCTTGCCGGCCACGGGTGTGTACCTCGACGAAATTCCGGTGACCACCATCGGCAATACGCTCGACGTGCATATGTACGACATCGCGCGCGTCGAGGCACTCGCCGGTCCCCAAGGTACGCTCTATGGCGCAAGCTCCCTGTCCGGCACCTTGCGCATCATCACCAACAAGCCCGATCCCAGTGCTTTTTCCGCCAGTTACGACTTGAAAGCCGACAAGTACGGAAGAGGCAATGCTGGCGGGGAGTTCGAGGGATACGTCAACATTCCTCTGACCGACTATGCGGCCGTTCGATTGGTTGGGTATTACGACCACCAGGGCGGTTACATCAATAACTTGGACACCACCCGAGTTTACGAGCGTGGTTGTCCGGCGTGCGTTCCGACGATACCGAATGACCCGATAACGGTCACCAATTTTGGCAATCCGCCGGGCGCTCTCGAACCCAACGTGGCGGCGCAACGCTTCAACCCGGTCTCGACCTACGGCGGCCGCGGGGCGCTGAAAATCGATCTCAATGATAATTGGACCGTCATGCCGCAAGTCTTGGTGCAGGACCAACGAGCGGACGGCAATTTTTCGTATGACCCGAACCTGGGATTTCTGAACGTGGGCGACTACGGAAATGAAGTCAACGAGGATAAATGGTGGCAATCGGCTCTGGCGGTCGAAGGCAAGGTCGCGAACTTCGATATCCTCTACTCGGGCGGATATTTCGAGCGCAACGTGCACAACGTGGTCGACTATTCCGGCTACACCGTTGCGTACGATGCGTACTCTCAATACGCGGGCGCCACGGGCACGATCACCCGTTTCCAGAATTGTGCGCAAGGAACTCCGGCCAACAATTGCGATGGCAAGGGGGGACCGCTGGTTGATCCGACCCAGTTCACGGACAATCACGATCAATACACGAAATTGAGCCAGGAACTACGCGTCACCTCGCCCGCCGACTATCGGTTGCGCGGTACCACCGGGCTTTTCTATCAGCGCCAGAGCGATAACATTCGGGCGGCCTACTCATTGAACGATCTGCCGGCGTACTACGCCATCGACGGGTCGCCCAACGTACTTTATTTGAGCCAGCAGACCCGGGTGGATCGGGACTATGCGGTGTTCGGCGATGGAACCTTCGACATCACCGATAAATTCAAGATCAGTGCCGGCATCCGGCAGTTCTGGGTCGAAAATACGCTGTACGGGTTCTTCGGATTCCAGAGTTATTGCGCATTCGAGGTTGCTCCCTTTCCGGTCGTGCCCAACTATCGACCTTGTGTCAACACCGACAAGAAAGTCGTTGAAAACGGAGAAACCCACAGGGTCACTTTGACCTACCAGATCGACCCCGACCGGATGGTCTATGGGACTTATTCGACAGGCTTCCGGCCGGGCGGCAACAACCGGCTCCCGGTCGTGGCTGCGTATGCCGCGGACACGCTCACTAATTTCGAGATCGGCTGGAAGACAGCCTGGCTCGATCACCGGCTTCGCGCCAACGGCGCCGTGTTCTATGAACGCTGGAACAATTTGCAATATGGGGTCCCCGGCGTGTCCGGTATCACCAGCATCGTCAATGCCGCCAACGCCGTATCGAAGGGCATCGAGGGCGACGTCAGTTGGTTGGCTTTCGAGAATTTGACTTTGTCCGCCTCCGGAACCTACGTCAATGCGAGAACGACGAACAACCTGTGCAACTTGGATAAGGTGACCGAGCAAGTCGTGCACGACTGCGACGCCGCGGACTTGACCGCTCCAGCCGGCACGCAATTGCCGGTGACGCCCAAGATCAAGGCGAATGGAACCGCGCGTTACAAGTTCAATGTCGGCGATTACGAGAGCTTCTTGCAGGGGACGGTCATTCACCAAGGCATGTCGACCAACAACCTGCAGCAGACCTTTCCCTACAATCTCGAGCCGAATCTGCCGAAGTTTACGACCTTCGATTTCGCGGCGGGCACCGGCATGCATAACTGGCAGTTGCAGGCCTACGTCGAGAACCTCTTCGACAAGCAGGGTCAACTCGGTCGCATAGCTCAATGCGCGGACGGTTATTGTTTCGCGAACTCCCGCGTCTACCCCATCAAGCCCATGAACTTCGGCATCAAATTCGGCCAGAAATTCTAAGCGACAGCCGTGCAGGGTGCGGCGCGCTGCCTCCCGCTCAATTATCGGTGTAGAACTGCCGCAGCCGGTGCAGATCGATGATCACGTCATAGCGCTGGCCGATCGGCAGCTTCGGACCCGTCGCGAACTCGTACCGAGAGTCGATATTCGGGATGTCGGGATGCAAATCGTGCATGGCCCGCTTGAACATTTCCGTCGGCACCCACTCGGAGTTCGTCGACAGCGAACCGAACTCGTCGTGGTAAATCGTCGCGGTGGATATATCCGAGGGCGTGGAGGCCACCGCGAAGATCCGCGGATGATTGGAGGCACTCAGGTGCACGTGCTTGGCGCCCGACACGATCAATTGCCATTCATTGCCCTGGGGCACGGCAATGAGTGCGTAGACATGATGTTGCGCGGTCAGGAATGCAACGAAAACGGCCACGGTTGCGAGCATCCTGCGGCCGCCTGGACCCCAGCTCTCCAACAGCATGCGCATCGAGGCAATCAGGAAGCACAGTAATATCGCGGTCATCGCCAAGATCGTGCGGTACGTCGCATAGCGTTCCGAGGCAATCATGCTCACGGAGAAGGCGAAGACCGGCAGGGCCAGCAGCCCGCAGAGCCACACGATGCCGCGTGAGCGTCCGTAGCGGCTCCACTCGAGATACGCCCCCAGCAGCAGAATCGCACCGACGATTGCCGCGCAGGCGAAATACAGCAGATGGTCGCGATGGTTGTTGTCATTCAACACGAACAGACTCAACGCATTCGGCAGGGGTTCTTGCAGAAACCAGGAGATCTTTTCGCCCCAGTGGTGCTCGAACGCGACGCGGCCCGATTTGACGAAGGTTCCGGTCGCGTACAGCACGCTCATGATGCAATAGGCCAAACTCAGAGTGCCGACCACAAACCCCAGGTGGATTCCGGCCCAGCGCGCGGTTTGCTCGAGGTTTCGATGCCGCTGGGCAATCAACGCGCCCGCCAGCGGCACCACATAAAACAAGGCGCTCGGCTGATAGATCAGTGCGCTGACCACCATCAGGGCGAGCGCCAGCATCCACTGGCCGACGGCGCGGCCGACCCCGGCCGTCTTACCGACGTTCAACGCGCCTTCGGCCGTGAAGAATCCGGCGATCGCCAGCAGCGCCGTCGCCGCGTACGGCCACCCCACGGCCCATCCCGCGATCACCTGCGCGGAAGGCACCAACGAGAGCATCACCGCAAAACATAGACTGGTCCCGAAGGTCCAGCCGAGGGCACGCAGACCCCGGAAACAGACCAACGAAATCGCGCCCAGCAGCACCGACGCCATCAGACGCATCCACTGCAGGTTTTGCACGCTGTTGGTTTGACCATAAGTCGCCTGCAGCAGCCAGCCGTAGATCGGCCGGGCATGCGATGCGCAGAACCTGAGCACTTTGCCCGGTTCTTCGTGCGCCTCGCGCAAGTTGGAGTAGTCGTCGCGCAGGCCGAAGTCGTGGAACGTGGCCGGCCAATACGTCACGAGCGGCACCAGAAACAGAAAAGCGGTCAATATCCAGGCGCGCAGACTCAGGATGCTGCTGCGCTCGGCAGCGATTCCGGTCCCGATAGGGACTGCGATTGCAGGTTCGGTCAGCGCTGTCTTCGGAAGGGTCATGGAGTCAACAAGGGCCCTACAATATTGCGGTGCAGCATGACCGACTTGCGGCCGCTAAACGGTCAGCGGCTGCCGCGAGTTGGATGAAATCAATCCGGGAAATCATTCTTACGTTGATGCTTCATCTTAGCCATAGAGCACGTCAAAAATCCCTGCTCGACTCTTCGAAAGTACGTTAAATATCTGTTACCTGAACCGTGACGTGCGGCGCATTGCAGCTTGCGGCGTTCCTTGATGCAGGTCCCAACCCCAATCGGCACTTCGCGATAGGCTTTCCTTCTTCGAGGAAAGCAGCTAATCCATGGTGCTCAAGCCGTTATTTTTGATCGCGACAGCGCTGGCTGCGTCCGCTGCCGCGGCCCATTCGAAAATTTACACCTACGTGGACGAGGATGGGGTGCGGCATTACACGGATGTGCCGGATAACAACCGCTATCGATTATTGGTCTTGTCGCCGCAGGATCGAACAGCGAGCGGCGATCGGTACGATTCGATGTTGCTGGCAAGAGCCACGCAATACGATTCCATCATTGAAAAAGCCGCGCTCTCCTCATCGGTCGAGGCGAATCTATTGCGCGCCGTGATCGTGGTCGAGTCGGGGTTCAATTGCCGCGCGGTTTCCAAGCGAGGTGCGGTCGGTCTCATGCAGCTGATGCCGGCGACGGCCACCCGCTTCGGCGTGTCGAATCCCTATGATCCGCGCGAGAACGTGCACGCGGGCGCGCAATACCTGAAGTTTTTGATGGACCGCTTCGGGCAGAATATCCGGCTTGCGCTCGCCGCCTACAATGCCGGTGAAGAGGCCGTCGACCGTAATGGCGGCCAAATTCCGCCGTTCACCGAAACAATGGCGTACGTGCCGCGCGTGCTCAAGATCTATCAGCAGCTCAAGGATCAGCCGCGTTCGACATAATGCGGGAGCGGACCCGTGCGCGGAACCCCCGCCGTGGATCCGTGCGCAAAGGCCGCCGCCAACGCCTAGTGCTTGCCCGTCGATCCAGGCTTCACGGCAACACCCGCCACTTCAAAATGGGCGCCGCGGACCAATTTGTTGATGCCGATGAACGCGCGCGCCGGGTAATGTCCGTGAAAATAGCCGCGGTAAACCGCGTTGAATTTGTCGTAGAGATCCAAGTCCGTGCAATACACGGTCACCGACACGAGGTCGTCCGCAGTCAATCCCGCCTGCTCCAGAGTGTTCTTGACGGCGTCCATCACCAAGCGCGCCTCGGCATCGACGTCGGCCGCGGCCTGGCCGGTGGCCGGATCCACCCCGATGTGTCCCGCCACGTAAAAAGTATCACCCACCAGGACGCCGTTGCTGAATGGCGCGGCCGGTGCGGAGCCGGGCTTCGGCGCGGGCGGCGCCACGTAGGTACGCGTCGTATCGGCGGCATGGCCTCCGGCCGCGAACGCTGCGGCGAAAAATACTCCGGCGAGGCGAACGGTGAGCGTTGTTCTTTGCATGGTTGATCTCCGTTGGAGCCGACTGACTCGGCGGCATTATAATAGTGCCCCGGCACCCACGCCGCGGCGATTATGTTGACTGCCCACGGCGGCCGGGTTGACTTGGCGCGCATCTGTCCCCATAGCTTAACGATGGCCCTGCCGCAATACGACTCACACTATGCCGGCTCGGCCGAACCGCCATCGGTGCCCGCGGTGGTATTTCGCGGCTCACGTGCCCTATGCCGGGAATTCAGTCTGGTGCTCGAGGCGAAGGCCATCGAACACGAGATGCTGCCAAGCGCAGATGCGTGGGTGTTGACGGTGGCGCCGGCCGTGTTGCACCTGGCGTATGACGAGATCAATCGCTATTCGGCGGAGCGCGGCGTGCCGCAGGAAAAACCACTACTGGCGGTGCCGTTCGCCGGCGCGGCGAGCGGCGCAATCGGCTACGCCTTGATACTGTTGGTGACGGCTTACTGCGCCGGCATCCGTTTGTTCGGCGCGGATTGGTTGTCGTTGGGCGCACTGGACGCCGGCGCGGCGAGCGAATGGTGGCGGGGGGTGACGGCGTTGACCCTGCATTTGAACCAGGAACACCTGCTCGGCAATCTGCTCTTCGGTGTCCTTGCGGGCGCGGCGGCTGGTCGAATGTTGGGACCCGGCGTGGCCTGGGCCAGCATTCTGGGTGCGTCGGTGGTCGCAAATTGGGCGGAAGTTTTGCTGGCCCCTGCCGACCACCGGGCGGTCGGCGCATCGACCGCGGTATTTGCGGCGCTGGGATTGCTCGCGGGATTGGCGTGGCGGCAGCGGCTGAGTCTGCGCGAGCGCCGCTGGTATCGCTGGGCGCCGCTGATCGCGGGGATTTGTCTGCTGACATTTCTCGGCTCGGGCGAGGGCGGCGCAACCGGTGCGTCGCGGGTGGATGTGCTCGGGCACGCACTCGGTTTTCTCTTCGGCACCCTGACGGGCTGGGTGTACGCGCGTTTGGATCTACCGCGCCGGGAATCACGCCCGAAGCAATCGCACCTGAAGCAATCGGAGAAGGGCAACAGTCGGCTGCAGATCGCGACCGGCGTGGGCGCGGTACTGGTGATCTGTGCGGCGTGGCTGGTGGCGCTCGGCCGCGCCATCTGACACGCTGCGCGCACCCTCAAGTCTTGACGGCGACGCCGCCCGGCGTGAGCTTGTCGATTGCCCCGGGCAGAAACTGCGACAGTTTGGCGGCCAAATCTTCGGGCGACATCCCCACCTTGGCAGCCAATTCCTTCACGGTCTCGGAACCAAACGCCTGATGAATTTGATCCGGAGTGATCGGCAGGTTGGCGCCGGTTCCCACCCACGAGCGCACGGTGCCGCCGAGTCCCTGCTGCTCCAACTGCGCGACGACGCCTTGCACGCCGCCATGCTTTTGAATGAGGCCATTGACCACGGTCGCCATCTCGGCGCCGACCACTCCACCCAACAATCCGTCGAGCATTCCCATGTCGTGATACTCCTTGTTATGACTGCAAACCGCTATCGAGCCTCAATACCAACTAAAACGAGAACACCAGATTGACCGTGGCCACGGTGTCGAGTTTCTTGAGCGTATCGGGAGGATGGGTATTATCCGTGAACGCATAACCGACGCTCAAGGCCAGCTTGGTCGACATCTTCACGGTCAGCGCGATCTCATCGTGCAGCATCGTGTTGTCCGAACCCGCCTCCGACACGAATTTATTGGTCAGTACGGTGGTCTTGGTGAAGACCTGCGAGAAATCGACGCCCAACGTGCCGATCGCCTCGCCCGTCGCCGGGTGTACGAGGCGCGAGATCACCACGCCGTCGGGATCCTTGAAAATGTCCTCGGGTCGCAATCGCCGATAGCCGGCGCCGATCTGGGCCGACAACTTCGTGTCGTTGGTATCCAGAAACTTATATCCCAGACCGCCGGTCGCGCTCGCTTGATATTCGAAACCGTCGAACAAATCGTGCTCGAAGCGCAGCCCGCCGAACGCGAACAGAGCGCCGGAAATCGCGTAGTTGCTTTGCGAATGGGCTTCCCAGCGTTCCGCCGACACGACATTGGCACTCTTGCCATACAGGCCTGCCCAATACAATTCATTCTTCCAGGGGCCGTCGTTGCGACTCATGTCAATGTTGCCGTTGATCGATTCCGCATCGCTGTTGCCGTGGGAATCCAAGAATCCCAGTTGGCCCTTGCCGATCCACACACCCTGGGGCGGCGGCGGCGCCGGCGCATCGTCGGCCCACGCACCCGCGGCGGCGGATAAGAGGAGCAGGGCGCTCGCGATTGCACGAATGGTCGGCATGATGGTTCCTCGACGGTGAAATTGATGACTCGTGCAAACGCCGGCGCGGCTGCCTGAGCCGGCCGCAGGCGAACGCACTGTCGGATTTTGGGGGCTAGGCCCGCTTCGCGAGCAAGTCGCGGATTTCCTCGAGCAGGACTTCCGACTTGGTCGGTTCGGGCGGCGGCGCAGGCGCGGCGGGCGGCGGCTTCTTGAGTTTGTTGATACCCTTGATGGCGACGAACAACACCAGCGCGATGATGATGAAATCGAAAATGGTTTGCAGGAAAGCGCCGTACTTGACCAGCACTTCCTTGCCGGTGGGATCTTTGCCGAGACTGAACGCCAAGTCCGAGAAATTGAAGCCGCCGATGAGCTTGCCGAGCGCCGGCATGAAGACATCGCCGACCAGCGAAGAGACGATCTTGCCGAATGCCGCACCGATGATGACGCCCACGGCCAAATCCACGACGTTGCCCTTCATGGCGAATTCTTTGAATTCCGCACCTAATCCCACGGCAATCTCCTTGGAAACACCCCTGATCTTTATTGGCAACGGTGCGCGGCCCCGTGGACCGATCCGCGCCGAATCGATCGAGGATGGTACTGAGCGAGGGCGGAGCGGGCAAGTGATGTTCCTTGCGCCTGGAGTAAATTCGCAGCGGCGCAATACGCTTCGCCCACGCAGCACTTTCGGATGAAGACTGCGACTCCGACGCTCAGGCGACCTTTATCCCGTTCCGGTCGAATCCGAATCAGCCGGGCGCGCGAATTGATCATGTATGAATCATGCTTCCGCCTGGATGCTAGCGTCCGCGTTATTTTTGACTTCGTGTGCCAACATGCCGAAAAAGCCAGTGTCCACCGTGTCGCACGTTGATCTCCCGCGCTTCATGGGCGATTGGTATGTGATCGCGAGCATCCCCACCTTTCTCGAGAAAAATGCCTACAACGCCGTCGAGTCTTATCGGCTTGACTCCGATGGAACCATCGCGACGACTTTCACCTTTCACAGAGGGTCATTCGAAGGGCCGCTGAAGACGATGAAGCCGCGCGGCTGGGTTCGCGATGCGTCGAATGCCGTCTGGGGCATGCAGTTCATCTGGCCGATCAAAGCGGAGTATCTCATTGCGTATCTGAATGACGATTACACCGCCACCGTCATCGCGCGCAGCGCCCGAGATTATGTGTGGATTATGGCGCGAACGCCCACCTTGGCGCCGGACCAGTATCAGGCGCTGGTCAGCGAGGTCGGCAAGATGGGCTATGACACGACCCAGCTGCAACTCGTGCCCCAGCGTTGGTCGACCGCGAAGGGCGCGACGGCAAATTAGAACTGGGCATGCAGTCTGACGGCCACGACCGACACCGGCCCTCGGTCGCGATTGTAGGCGGGGTGGTTGATCCACTGGTAATCGAAGCTCAAATGCGCGATTCCCCACCCGAGCGAATAGTAGGTTTCGACGATTTGCTCAGGTCCGGGCCGCGGCAGCCGGCCATCGCCGACGAGAATGCCGAGCCCGCCGGCATTCAAATAGTTTTCGCGCGTCGCCGATATGCCGTTGTTGATCGCCGCGAGGCCAATCGTGTCATCCGTGCGATGCCATTTTTCTCCTTGCAGCGATAAACCGGCGGACACCGTCCGGTCGATATCGGTGAACTCGTACGTCTCTACGTTGCCCGCCGCTTTTCCGAGCCGCGCAAACAGCCCCAGGTCCGAAGTCAGGTGCTCCTCGAGGCCGGCGCTGAGCCCCAACCGGCTGCGGTACTCGCGGACCGCGGCCAAATCGATGGGTGTGTCGGTGCTCTGGGCAAGCCGTACGGCGTCATCGAGAAGCGCCATGCGGCCGCGTGAGTCGAACGCCGTCAGCAGGACTCGGCCGGGTAATCCGCCGAGTTCATGACGCTTCTCCAACTCGAGGATGGATTGAAACTCGTGAAAGCCGGGCTCGAGATGCGCACTGTTCGGCACATTGGACAGATCGAACAGACCCGCGCGCATCGTCCAGGAATCCTGATACCACTCCACCACCGCGCCCACGGTGTAGCCCCAAGCATCCGCCGCGTAATCGAAGCTGCCCGCATCGATCGCAGCCCAATTGAGAAAATCGGCGCGCGGATCGTGGGCGAATTGGTTGGTGTCGAAAATGTCTCCGACACTGATTTTGCCCACGGTGATGACCACGCGATTCTCGCTGTGCGAGCCGGCCAATTGGTTGGCCGCCGCCTCAACTGCGTGTCGGGCGCCGTCCAAATCCACAGTCTGGCGCAGAAATAGACGCGGCAGGCGCAAGTAAGGCTGATTCTTGCCGACCTTGTAGGCCTCGCCGCTCGGAAATCCCGCCACGCCCAACGTATCATCGAGGCCGAAACCCTGGTCGATCTCACCGTTGACCCAGCCCTCGGCCCCCGGCCAGAGTCGCGACCCCAAATACAGCGTGGCATCGGTGGTTTCCGCGCCGCGGTTCGGTGACAGGCTGTTCGCCCCCCGATACGGCGCGTTGAAATCCGACGATTCCTGTTCGACGTAGGTGAATTGCCCGTGAACCGCGAACGCTTCGCGATCCCCCGCACCGTCATCCGCGACCGCGCTGTCGCCGGCCGCGAGCACGCGCGTGGTAAAACACAGCGTTGCCAAACTCGTCGCCGCGAGCCCCAACACCGCCCCGCCGGAATGTCTCGCGCTCATGAACATCCGCGCGAGAATATAGTATACCCCCCTATATGTATACCGCAGGCATAATCCCTTCCATGATCCCCTACAATTATGACCGTTGGGTGAAGTAACCCACTTCAAACCGTCGAGTGGTAGAACGTCCGCGCGCTACTTCTTGAGGTACGTATGCACGATCTCCACCAGCTCCTCCGCCGCCACCACCCGCGGATCATCCCGCGATGCGCGCGGATCCACCATGTGCTCGCGAATGTGGTCCTCGATCACTTCCGCGATGAAGCCATCCAATGCGCCGCGGCACGACGTGGCCTGTTGCAGTACGCCGGCGCATTCGAGATCCCCCTCGACGGCGCGCTCGATCGCATCGATCTGCCCACGCAGGCGTTTCAGCCGGTTGAGCAGCTTGGTTTTTTCCCTCGCGACGTGACCCATCGATGCCTTAGCTGCCCGGCGTGAACATCCGATCGAGCGCCGTGAAATGCTTGCGCGCATACGCCAAGACTTCGGCATCGGTGGGATGGTCCGCGGTCTCGACGGCGACCACCGCAGCGCCCAACGGTGCGTGCTTGGCTTTGAGGAATGCCGCGAACTCCTGCTTGGTCTGCGCCGGGCCGATCACCAGAATCTCGTGCGCACCGGCGAGTGCCTGCGCAACTTCATCGAAAAACCGGTGATCCGCGGGCGACTTGTGGCCGCCGTGCGTGCTCTTGCGGCTGTGCACCCGTTGATGCTGCTCATGTGCATGCACGACGCTGTGGGTCTGTTCCGTGGCGGTGAACTGCCAGACGGTCGCCTTCTGATGATCGATCCAAACGACGGCATGATAGTGTGACATCGGTATAGTGTATCAGCCATGCCCCATGTATTGACCATCAACGGCGGCTCCTCCAGCATTCGCTTCGCCATCTTTTCGGCGGGTCAGCCTCCCACGGCGATGCTGCGCGGCAAGATGGACCGTATCGGCAGCGCCGACGCGAGCCTCAGCATCGAACACGTGGAGCGCGGCACGCCGCCGGCCCCGGTCGCGGCCAAGCTCGATGATCATCGAACCGCCGTGGATTTCCTGATGGGGTGGCTCGAATCGCAGCCGCTCTTTGCAACTCTCGGCGCCGTGGGCCATCGCGTGGTACACGGCATGCAGCATGCGAGCCCGGAGCGCGTCACCGCACCGTTGCTGGCGGAATTGAGGCGCATCATCCCCTTCGATCCGGAGCATCTACCGCGCGAGATCGAGCTGATCGAGGCGTTTGAGCGGCGCTATCCCAAGTGGCCGCAAGTCGCCTGCTTCGACACCGCGTTCCATCGCAGCATGCCGCCGGTCGCGACGCACGTGTCCATTCCGCGCCGCTTCGCCGTGAACGGCGTGCAGCGCTACGGCTTCCACGGCTTGTCCTACACCTATTTGATCGGGCAACTCGCGCGTCTCGGGGATCCCGCGGCGACCCGCGGCCGCGTCATCCTCGCGCACTTGGGCAACGGCGCGAGCCTCGCGGCGGTGCGCGACGGCAAGAGCATCGACACCAGCATGGGATTTACGCCGGCCGCGGGGCTGGTCATGGGAACTCGCTGCGGGGACTTGGACCCGGGCTTGATGTGTTACCTGGGTCTGACCCAAGGGCTCGACGCGTCCCAGCTGCAGCACATGGTCAACCACGAGTCGGGCTTGCTCGGCATGTCGGAAACCAGCGCCGATGTGCGTGATTTGCTCGCGCGCGAATCCCATGATCCGCGCGCGTCGGAGGCACTCGCGCTCTTTTGCTATCAGGCGAAAAAATGGATTGGTGCGTATGCGGCGGCCTTGGGCGGCCTCGACACGCTGGTGTTTGCCGGCGGCATCGGTGAGAACTCCGCGCCCGTGCGCGCGCGGATCTGCGCGGGATTGGAGTTTCTCGGCATACACATCGACGACACCGAGAACGACCGGCACGCCGCGCGCATTTCGACGCCGGCCGGTGCAGTGGCGGTGCGCATCATCCCCACCGACGAGGAATCCGTGATTGCTGGATTGACGCTGCAGCAGCTGGGACTGTCCACGCAACCCGAATCTCACGATAGGAGTCCTTGATGACCACCGCTCCGGTTCTCGATCCGCAGACCGCGCAACGCGTGGATGCCTATTGGCGTGCCGCCAATTATCTGTCCGTCGGGCAGATTTACCTTTGCGATAATCCGCTGCTCAAGGAACCTTTGGCGCTCGCGCACGTCAAGCGCATGCTGCTCGGTCATTGGGGAACGACGCCCGGCCAGAATTTCATCTACACGCACCTGAATCGGGTCATCAAGAAGTACGATCTGGACATGATCTACATGTCGGGACCCGGACATGGCGGACCCGCGGTCGTGAGCGGTACGTATCTCGAGGGCACGTATAGCGAGATCTATTCGAATGTCAGCCAGGATGAGGCCGGCCTCAAGCGCCTGTTCACGCAGTTCTCGTTTCCCGGCGGCATTCCGAGCCACGCCTCCGCCGAATGTCCCGGCTCGATTCATGAAGGCGGCGAACTCGGCTATTCGCTGAGTCACGCGTTCGGGGCCGTGTTCGACAATCCGGCCTTGGTGGTTGCCTGCGTCATCGGCGACGGGGAAGCGGAAACCGGACCGCTCGCGACCTCCTGGCATTCGAATAAATTTCTCAATCCCGCGAGCGACGGCGCGGTGCTGCCCATCCTGCATTTGAACGGCTACAAGATCGCCAATCCGACTGTGCTCGCGCGCATCTCGCGCGAGGAGCTGCGGCAACTTCTCTGCGGCTACGGGTGGACGCCCTATTTCGTCGAGGGGCATGACCCCCTGCCGATGCATGAGGCGATGGCGGCCACGCTCGACGCCGTGGTGGAAGAGATCCGCAATATCCAGGCGGAAGCCCGCGTTCACGGCCGCACGGAACGTCCGCGCTGGCCGATGATCGTCCTGGCCTCCCCCAAGGGCTGGACGGGACCCAAGGTGATCGACGGCAAGGCGAATGAAGGCACATTCAGGTCGCATCAAGTGCCTCTGTCCGATCCGGCCAAGAATCCGCAGCATCTGGCGCAGTTGGAGAGTTGGCTGCGCAGCTATCGGCCGGCCGAGTTGTTCGACGAGCAAGGACGACTCGTGCCGGAGTTGGCGGCGCTGGCGCCGGTCGGCGAGCGCCGCATGGGTGCAAATCCTCATGCCAACGGCGGCCTGTTGCTGCGCGACCTGAAGATGCCGGACTTCACGCAGTATGCGGTGGAGGTGCCCAAACCGGGAATCGCCGGCATCGGCGACACGCATGTGCTGGGGAAGTTCTTGCGCGATGTGCTGAAGTCGAATGCGTCGCCGCGAAATTTCCGGCTGTTCGGACCCGACGAGACGCTCTCCAACGGGCTCGAGGCGGTGTTCGAGGTCGCCAATCGCCAATGGCTGGCCGCGACCGCGGAGAACGACGAATTCCTGGCCCGCAGCGGTCAAGTCATGGAGATGTTGAGCGAACATCAATGCGAAGGTTGGCTCGAAGGCTACCTGCTCACCGGCAGGCACGGTCTTTTCAATTGCTACGAAGCGTTCATCCACATCGTCGATTCCATGTTGAACCAGCATGCGAAGTGGCTGAAAGTCACGGCCGGACTCCCGTGGCGCCGTAAGATCGCTTCGCTGAATTATCTGTTGAGTTCGCATGTCTGGCGGCAGGATCACAACGGCTTCACGCATCAAGATCCGGGATTTCTGGATCTCGTGGTCAACAAGAAGGCCGAGATCGTGCGCGTGTACCTGCCGCCGGATGCGAATTGCCTGCTGTCCGTGATGGATCATTGTCTGCGCAGCCGCCATTACGTCAACGTCGTCGTTGCGGGCAAACACCCGGCGCCCCAATGGCTGTCGATGGATGCGGCGGCCACTCATTGCAGCGAGGGAATCGGGATCTGGCAATGGGCGAGCAACGATCAGGGCAGCGATCCGGATGTGGTCATGGCGTGTGCCGGCGATGTGCCGACCCTGGAGACTCTGGCCGCGGTCTCGATCCTGCGCCGCCAGCTCCCGGAGTTGAAGGTGCGCGTCATCAATGTGGTTGATCTCATGAAACTGCAGCCGAGCTCCGAACATCCGCATGGATTGACCGACAACGACTTTGACTCGCTGTTCACCATCGACAAGCCGGTCATTTTTGCCTTCCACGGCTATCCCTGGCTGATCCACCGCCTGGCATACCGGCGCCGCAATCACGCCAATCTGCACGTGCGCGGATACAAGGAGGAGGGCACGATTACGACCGCCTTCGATATGACGGTGCTGAATGAGCTCGACCGCTTTCACCTCGTGATCGACGTGATCAATCGGTTGCCGCAAACGGGCAGCCCCGGTGTTTACTTGAAGCAGCAGCTGCAAGACAAATTGCTCGAACACAAACGCTACATCGATCGCTACGGCGAGGATCTGCCCGAGATCAGGGATTGGACGTGGCCCGCCGCTCCACCCCCGCCCATACGCGGACAATAGCCGGATGACATCCGGCACGCCGTCGCCCTTGTCCTACAAATCGCGGCGCCGGGCGCCGACAGTCCCCCGCCACCGAGCGTCAAATTTTTCGGTATTCTTACCGGCATTCACACGGGTAATCTTAAAGTGTCCGCGATATTCACGAATTACGACCGGTCGCATCAGACGGCCGGATCGCCTTTCCCGCGCGGGGCGAATTGGGATGGTAACGGGGTCAATTTCTCGTTGTTTTCCGAGAGCTCCGAGTCCGCAGAACTCTGCTTGTTCGATCAATCCGGCGACACCGAACAGCGCATTCGCATTCGTGAGCGCACCAACGGGGCGTGGCACATTTACGTCCCGCAGGTAGGTCCGGGCCAGCTTTACGGCTACCGCGTGCACGGGCCGTACGATCCGGAAAACGGGTTGCGGTTCAATCCCAACAAGCTCTTGCTCGACCCGTACGCGAAGGCGATCGGCCGGCCTCTGACCTGGGCTGACGAGTTGTTCGGCTATACGCTCGGCGACCCGGCCGGCGATTTGTCCTTCGACGATCGGGACAGTGCGCCCTTCGCGCCGTTGGGCGTCGTGATCGATCCGGCCTTCGATTGGAGCGGAGAAAAGCGCCCGTCCTATCCGGCGCACGAAACGATCATCTACGAAGCCCATGTCCGCGGCATGACGATGCTGCATCCGGATGTGCCCCCGAAATTGCGCGGCACCTACGCGGCGATGGCGTCCGAGCCGATCACCAAGCATCTGCAAGGCATGGGGGTTACCGCGGTCGAGTTGATGCCGGTGCATTATTTTCTGCATGACCGGCACTTGATCGACCAGGGGCTGCGCAATTATTGGGGCTACAACACGCTCGGGTTTTTCGCCCCCGAACCGGGGTTTTCCGCGCATCGCACCGACCCCGTCGAGGTCGTGCGGGAATTCAAACAGATGGTCAAGGGATTGCATAACGCCGGGATTGAAGTCATTTTGGACGTGGTCTACAACCATACGGCGGAAGGAAATCACGCCGGCCCCACGCTCTCGTTCCGCGGTATCGACAATCTGGCCTATTACCGCACGGTCCCGGGCGATCAACGCCACTACATGGACTACACGGGCTGCGGCAACACGCTCAACATGGTGCACCCGCATTCGATCCAACTGCTGATGGACAGCCTGCGCTACTGGGTGACCGAGATGCATGTGGATGGTTTTCGATTCGATCTCGCCTCCGCGCTGGCACGCGAACTCAAGGACGTGGATCATCTCGGCGCTTTCTTCGACACCATCTACCAGGACCCGACACTGGCGCCGACCAAGCTGATCGCCGAGCCCTGGGATCTCGGCGAGGGTGGATATCAAGTCGGGAATTTTCCGTTGGGCTGGATGGAATGGAACGGCAAGTACCGGGACACGGTGCGCAATTTCTGGAAGGGCGACATGGGCCTTCACTCGGAAATCGCCACGCGCCTTGCGGGCAGCGCCGATCTCTACGAAAACACGCACCGGCCGCCCTCGGCCAGCATCAATTTCGTCACGGCGCATGACGGGTTCACCCTGCAGGATCTCGTGAGCTACGAGCAGAAACACAACGCCGCGAACGGCGAGGGCAACCGCGACGGGTCGAACGACAATTACTCCTGGAATTGCGGAGTCGAAGGCGAAACCGACGATCCGGGAGTCATTGAATTGCGCGAGCGGCAAAAGCGCAACTTCTGGTGCTCGCTGATGTTCGCGCAAGGCTCCCCCATGATCAGCGGCGGCGATGAACTCTCCCGCACCCAGGCGGGCAACAACAACGGCTACTGCCAGGACAGCGAGTTGTCCTGGTATCACTGGGATTTGAGTCCGGCCGGCGCCGAATTCCTGGAATTCGCGGAGCGCGTGGTTCGTTATCGCAAGCAACATCCGAATTTTCATCGTTATGCCTTCTACGACAACGATCCCGAAGCGAGGCACCCCGATAAGAACATCGTCTGGTTCAGGGCGGACGGCAAACGCATGCAGACCAAGGACTGGGAGGACGGTGGCTGGATGCGCACGCTCGGCATGTTCTTGAACGGCAGCGCCCCCGAGATCCGCGACAACCTCGGGCGCTGCGCCGAGGATGCGGATTTTCTGCTGTTGTTGAACGCGTACCACGAGCCGGTGTCGTTTCGCATATCGCACGAGCTGTATCCCACCGGCTGGAAAGTCGCGTTCGATACCGCGAGGCCCACGCTGGCCCTCGAGCAGGAAGCCGTCAAGCGCAGCCGGTCGGTGAACCTGGCGCCGCGCTCCTTCGTGCTGCTCAGTCGGGAGCGGTGATCGGGCATGAACGATATGGCCATGAACGGTAATTGGACCGCGACCTACCGCTTGCAGCTGCACAAGGGATTTCCCTTGAGCGCCGCGCGTCAGGTGCTGCCGTATCTGGCCGAATTGGGGATCAGCCACGTATACCTCTCCCCCTGCCTGCAAGCGGTGCCGGGCAGTGCGCACGGCTACGATGTCACCGATCCCACGCGAATCAGCGATGATTTGGGTGGAGAGCCGGCGTGGACCGATTTCATCGACGCCGCCCGTTCACGGGGCCTGCGCGTCCTGCTCGACATCGTGCCCAATCACATGTCCGCGTCGGCGCACAATCCGTGGTGGGACGATGTGCTGGCGCACGGACCCTACAGTGCGTTTGCCGGGAGCTTCGATGTCAAGATCGGGGCGGGGCAGCCTTTTCGCGTGCAGCTGTGTTCGCTGGCCCGCCCCTACGCAGCGGCCCTCGAGGCGGGAGAGCTCACGCTCGAAATCGAGAACGGTCGGCCGCGGGTGCGGCACTACGATAACAGCTGGCCGCTCGGACCCGCGTCGTGGGGCGCACTGTTGCGCGAGCCCCAGGACACTCCGTCTTCCGCGGCCCCGCAGTGCTTGGGCGAACTCGAACGGCTGCAGACTCTCGAGGATCCCGACGAGACGGCGCGGACCGCGTACGCCGGGCACGCCGCGCGTGCGCAGGAGCTCATGGCCGAGGCGCAGCGCGACGGACGGCTGCAACGCGCGGTCGAGCGGACCCAGGCCGATCGGGAGCTGCTGAACGACGTGCTGCAGCGGCAGTTCTACCAGCTGCATGGCTGGAAGCTCGCGGGCGAGCTCGGGAATTACCGGCGCTTCTTCGATGTCGGCGCGCTCGCCGGCATTCGCACCGAATTGCCGGCGGTGTTCGCGGCCACGCATGCGCGCATCGAGACGATGATTTCCCGCAGCGAAATCGACGGCCTGAGGGTCGATCATCCGGACGGGCTGCGCGAACCGCTCGAGTACTTCAAGCGCTTGCGGGCGAAGTTGCCGCACGGCCGGCTCTACCTCGAGAAGATCCTGGAAAACGACGAGCGCCTCAAGGATGACTGGCCGGTGGACGGCTCGGTGGGCTACGAATTCCTGGCGAAGGTCAATCGACTGTGGATGGACGATCAGCGCATCGACGTGCTGACCGCCACGTATTCCGATTTCACCGGACATCCGGTGAATTTCGCCAAGCTCGTGCGCGAGAAGAAGCGCGCGATCGTCGAGTCGACGTTTGCCGCCGATCACGAGCGCCTCGCCGCCGCGGCCTTGAGGATAGCGCGCGCCGACTGGCGCACCCGCGACTTGAGCCCGCGGCAGCTGCGCGAAGCGCTGGCGCGATTGATCGTTGCGCTGCCCGTGTACCGCACTTATCGCACCCTCAATACGCTGCATGACGATGACCGGCGAATCCTCACCGAGGCCATTCAAAGCGCGCGGATCGGCGCTCCGGAAATTGACGCCGCGGTGTTCGATTTTCTGGCCGCGCTGTTCACCCAATCGCGGTTGAACGACACCGAGGCGGACTTCATCGCCCAATGGCAGCAGCTCACGCCCGCGGTGATGGCCAAGGGTGTGGAGGACACCACGTTTTACTGCTTCGACCGGCTCGTATCCTGCAATGAAGTCGGATCGCAGGCCTCGCTGGTGGGAATCTCCGCCGATAAATTCCACGAGTTTTGCCATACCTTGAGCGACCGCTGGCCGCACAACATGCTCGCGACCTCCACGCACGACAACAAGCGCAGCGAGGATGTGCGGACGCGCATTTCGCTGCTCTCGGAAATCCCGGAACGCTGGGCCGAAGCGCTGCATCTGTGGTCGAATCTGAATGCCGGCGCCTGGCAGAATCATACGCCCGACCGCCACGCGGAATACCTCTTGTACCAGACGTTGATCGGTGCATGGCCCATCGATCGGGAACGCTGCTGGCAATACATGCTGAAAGCCTGCCGCGAAGCGAAAATCAGCACCTCGTGGCAGGAACCCAATAATGCCTATGAGGAATCGATCCGCGGTTTCGTCGACGGCGTGCTCGGGACGCAGGAGTTCGTCGCGAGCCTCGAACGATTCATCGAACCGCTGATTCTGCCGGGCCGCATCAACAGCCTGGCGCAAACGTTGATCAAGATGGTGGCGCCCGGCGTGCCGGATTTCTATCAGGGTACCGAATTGTGGGATTTGAGCTTGGTCGACCCCGACAATCGGCGCCCGGTGGACTTCGAACTGCGCGCAGGCTTGGTCCAGCGATCCCGCGAGTTGTCCGCCGCCGACGTCACCGCGCAGTGGGATTCCGGGTTGCCCAAGCTGTGGATGATCGATCGCGTGCTCACGCTGCGCCGCGAGCGCGCCGTCGATTTCTCCGATCAGAGCAAGTACCAGCCGCTGGTCGCGCAGGGATCGCATCTCGGGCGCCTCTTGGCGTTTCGCCGCGGCGATAATCTCATCGCCGTCGTGCCGCGATTCACGCTGACGCTCGCCGGGGAGTGGAGCGATACGCGGTTGCCGCTGCCCGGCGGCGCGTGGCGCAACTGTTTTACGGACAGCGTGCTGCAGCGGGAAGTCGCGCCGGACGCGCTGTTCAGTACCTTCCCGGTCGCCTTGCTCGTTCGAGAGGGCGCATGAAACTCAAGGTGTGGGCGCCCACGGCGAAGTCGGTGGAACTCGTGACGGGGCGGGGGCGCAGCGCGCTCTCGCCGGTCGCGGGTGGGACCGGCGATTGGGAAGCGGACGTGGATGACTCGCTGCTGCGAACCGGCTATCGATATTCGCTCGACGGCGGGGAGCCGATGCCCGATCCGCGCTCTCGCTGGCAGCCGGAGGGAGTGCACGGCGCCTCGCACGTCATCGTCCCGAGCGACTTGGGAGAGAACTCGGCGCGCGGCGCGAAGTCACAGCGCGACGCAGACCCATCACGCGACGCGCACCCACCGCGCGACGCAGACCCACTGCGCGACGCGATCCTCTATGAGTTGCATGTCGGCACTTTCACGCCGCAGGGCACCTACGAGTCGGCACAGGGCAGGATCCCGCATCTCGTCGAACTGGGTATTACTCATGTCGAACTGATGCCGCTGGCGACGTTCCCGGGACGGCGCGGCTGGGGCTATGACGGTGTGGATTTGTACGCGCCGCACCCTGCCTACGGCACACCGCGGCAGCTGGCTGCGTTCGTCGAGGCTTGTCATGCCGCGGGCCTGCGAGTCCTGCTCGACGTGGTTTACAACCATTTGGGACCTGACGGGAATTATCTGGGCGCTTACGGACCCTATTTCACCGATCGGTACCACACCCCCTGGGGCGCCGCGATCAATTACGACGGGCCGCACAGCGACTCGGTGCGCAGCTTCGTCATCGACAATGCGCTGATGTGGCTGCGCGACTACGGATTCGACGGACTGCGTCTGGATGCGGTGCACGCCATCCCGAGCTTCGAGGCCGTGCCTGTGCTCGAAGAATTAGCCGATGCGGTGCGAGCGCTCGGCGCGGAGCAGGGCCGCCGCCTGGTGCTCATCGCCGAGAGCGACCTGAACGATCCGCGCCTGGTTCGTCCGGCATCCGCCGGCGGCTACGGACTCGATGCACACTGGGCGGATGATTTCCATCACGCCATTCATCGCTTCTTTACCGGCGAGCGCGACGGCTATTACGCCGATTTCAATGGACTCGAAGACCTTGCCCGCGCGCTTCGCGAAGGTTACGTGTACCAGGGGCAGTATTCGCCTCATCGCCAGCGGCGCCATGGCCGCCCGCCCGACGGCATCACCGCGCATCAGCTTGTGGTATGCGCCCAGAATCACGATCAGATCGGCAATCGCGCGCAAGGCGAGCGGCTCAGCATGCTGGTGTGTCTGCCGCAGCTGAAGGCCATCGCTGCGCTGACGCTGCTCTCGCCCTTTGTGCCGCTGCTGTTTCAAGGTGAGGAGTGGGGCGCGCGGACTCCTTTCCTGTACTTCACCGACCACCAGAATGCCGAGTTGGGCGATGCGGTCGCGGCGGGGCGCAGCCAGGAGTTCAGCAGTTTCAGCTGGCAGGGCGCGGTACCGAATCCGCAGACACTCGAGACTTTCGAACGTTCCAAACTCGATTGGTCAGAGCTCGATAAAGGCTCGCATGCCGAACTCTACGACTGGTATCGGCAGCTCATTCGCCTGCGCAGCAAAAACGTCACTCGGAACGTCGAACAGAGCGTTGACCAGAGCAGCGGCACGCCGCCGAAGGTGAAAGCCGCGGTCGCATTCGAAGCCGACACCGGGTGGCTCACCCTGATTAACGGCGGACTGCTCGCGATGTTCAACTTCGCCGATCAGGCGCAAGCCGTGCCGATACCGGAGGGTGACGGGCAGGGCGATGGCGGGCAGGAAGGCGGGCGGCCGAGCGGCAGTCGGTGGCGCCTGGTTCTGAGTTCCGATGGGGCTGCGCCGGAAATAGACTCGGCCTTGCCGGCGCACGCCACGCGCGTCTATTCGCGGGGGTGAAATGTTATTACTATTGTGGTAACATGCGGATCGGTGACGAATGAACGAGATCAATCATGCTGGCGCTAAAGGTTCGCAAGGTCGGGAATTCGCTCGGGCTGGTGCTGCCGAAGGAAGTGGTTAGCCGCCTTCGCACCGGCGAAGGTCAGGAGGTATTCCTCATCGAGGGACCTAACAATACTTACCGCATCACACCCTTCGATCCGGCCTTCGAGAAAAAGATGGCAAAAGCTGAAGAGATCATGACGCGCTACAGGAACACGCTACACTCGCTGGCAAAATGAACGAGCCGGAATGGATCGATGATGCCGTGGTGCTAGCGATCCATGACCGGCAGCTCGTCGAACACGGCGGCGCGGCTGGCCTTCGCGACGAATCGTTGCTTCTCTCCGCCCTGGCGCGCCCACGCAATCATTTCGATTACGCACGCGCCGACATCATCGAACTCGCCATGCTCTACACGGCAGGCATCTTGCAAAATCACCCCTTTGTCGACGGCAACAAGCGCATCGGCTTCGTTGTCGGTGCGCTCTTCCTCGAACTCAATGGCTATCGTTTGACGGCGAGCGAGGAAGCCGCGGCGCAAGCGGTTCTCGAATTCGCTGCCGGCACGATCGACGAAGCGGGCTTCTGCGCCTTTCTTCGTGCCAACGTGAAGCGATGAAGTCTCGATTTTTCACGAGCTCCATAAGATGCCTTCACCCACAGTCACAACTTCCAGAAGCGTCTTTATTTCGGGGAACGGCGGCGTCTGCGCGATCCTTGTTTCAGGGTGCATCACCAGCAATGTCTTGATAGACCCGGTACTCCTCGTCGCGAATATCCATGAAGGGTCGAAAGCGTAGACTTCGGCGCGGTGTCGTCACCTGCCAGTCGCGCGCAGCGGCGAACGGACGGCGTGCCGCAAGCAGCTGGCGCTCGGCGAGCGCCGCCTCCGGCTCGGCCTCCGCATCGAGAACGCGCATGAGCACCAATGGCCCGGCGAGCAATGCGACCGTTTTCGGATGTTGCGCATCCACACTGAGCAGGCGCAAAGGCATCGATAGCTGCAGGTCCACCCGATCACCCGGCTGCCATTCACGATCGATGGCCGCGAATGTGCCCGGCTGACAGATCGCCGGATCGCACCGTCCGTTGACATGCACTTGCGCCGTCGACACCCATGCAGGGATGCGCAGACGCAGGATGAAGCGCAGAGACGTTGGCATGCTCAGCACCAGCGATGTGGTGCCGTCATACGGATAGTCAGTCGTGATGCTCAAGCGGCAGGCGATGCCGCCCAGCTCCCAGGTCACCTGCGCCGGCGCATACAGATTGACGTACAGGCCAAGTGCGTCGGTGAAGCACAGGTTGATAGCGTAGTCCGCGGCCACCAGCGGTAGCGTGCCTGAGCAGCAAGGCCAGCGATCCCAATGAAACACCTTCCGGGCATTTCGCGAGTAGTCGGAGTAATAGAAGGTGTGACCATCGGGTTGCAGGGGCAGTGCACCCAGCACCGTGTTGTAGATCACGCGTTCCATGCTGTCGCCGTAACGAGGGTCGCAGGTGATGCGCAACAAGTAGCGCGCAAGCTTGACGTGCGCATACGCGCCGCACGGGGTTTCGAAGCTCCTCTGGCAATCAACCAGGCTCGCGCCGAGCGCGCCGCTGCCGGGCTCGATGAAATGCTCATCGGGGCCCCAGCCCCCGGTCGCGTAACTTTGCGCCTCGATCATCGCGAAGCCTTGGCGAGCCGCATCGAGATGCATGGCCGTATCGAGCGATAAATGCGCTTGGGCGGCTGAGCTCAAGGCATTCACATGGCTGTAGGCATGCTTGCCGGGGAGAACGTTGTCGCCGACGGCGAGCGCGGAGAAGAAATCATCGTAAAGAAAACGCACGCCCAAGTCGCGATACAGCTCATCTCCGGTCAGATGCCAGGCTAGAAACTGCGACTCGGGCAGCGTGTAGGATTCGTCCCAGGCGTGCCGGGTAAAGTCCTCGCCAGGCTGGCTGTGCTCGTCACGCGGCACAGCGCGTTCGGGAAGGTAGCCGAGAGCGGCCCGAGTGGTGTGCGCGAGCGCGGCCAAGGCGTCGTCCGCTTGGGCAAAGCACGTCGCATCGACCAGTCCACCGACCAACTTATCGTAAATATAGGCCGGAAAACGGTTGTTGCGATAAAACCTTCCATCCGACTCGATCGTCGCGGCATAGGCACGCACCAGCCGATGCACTTTGTCACGCGTCGGCTCGTGTCCCGTCAGCGCGTAATAGCGGCTGAGCGCACTGATCCATTGACCAAAAGTCGCGCCGGGGGCAAATGCGTTGGCGTCATACCAGCCGCCCAAATCGGAGCCCGGCGCCGCGTGGCCGGCGCGCACTCGAAAGGGACGCAGCATCGAGTCCTCATCGAGGGACAGAAGCAAACGATGATTCTCGCGCGCCTGGCGCTCGAACGGACCCGGCGCCCATTGCACCTGCGCGGGATGCAATTCCCCGAGCGCACGATCGGGAACGGCGCTCACATGCCGGCGAACCAATTCTCGCCCAGGTTTTCCCAATAACCTCCCGGATACCGGTTCGTGACTTCAATGGCGGTGATCCACTTCGGGTTCTTGTATCCCAGCTTGGTCGCCATGCGCAGACGAACGGGGAAACCGAATGGGTCGGCCAGCGGCACCCCCGCATACTTGGTCGCGAGCAACGTCTGCGGGTGCAGGGCCGTCGGCATGTCGATGCTGCTGGGATAATCATCCGCTGTTTTGAATGCCACGTATTTGGCGGTGAGATCCGCGCCCACCCGCTCCAGAAAGCTGCGCAGCGTCGGACCGGACCAGCCGCCGATGTAGTCCCAACCCTCGACACAAATGTGTTTGATGACCATCTCCTTCTCGGGCAGGTCGAGGAGGCGCTCGATCGTCCAGGGCCGTTTATCGCTGATGAGTCCGGCGAGTTCCAGTTTCCAGGTCTGGGCGTCCACCGGCCTGACTTCGGTGATGTCGTAGTACGCGTTGAACTTGGGCGGTTTCAAGATCATCGATGCCGGATAGGTGGGCGCCAGATGATTGGGATCGAACAAGGCCGCCTGCACCCGATCGTTCCACGAGGAGACGCGCCGGAGCGCTTTCTCGACCCCGGGCTGCGAGGTGACGTCGCAGCCCGTCAGCATCGCGAGCAATCCGAGCGACAGGCCGCCGCGCAGAATACCGCGCCGCTCGATCAGGCGAATGAGACGGCGATGATCATCCAGAATCGCGGGATCCGGCGGCTTCGACGGTCGGAATGGAGATCTCATGATGCCTCCTCCCGCGCATGCAGACGCGGACCGCCGCTCAACATCGCCCACAGCGTTCGAGGCACCAGCAGCGAGAGTGCGACGTGCACGATCAGAAACCCGACGATCACCGACATGCCGACGAAATGCTCGATGCGCACCGCCTGAAAGCCGCCGAGCAGCGCCACGGCTGACGAGAATTGAATCGGCTTCCAGATCAGAAGACCCGTGACGACCTGCGAGACGCCCGCCACGATGACCACGATGTACAAGAGCTTCTGCACGGCGTTGTAGACCGTCAGGTCCTCGTGTTCGATCTTGAAGTGCAGGGTATCGCGCACGGTTTGCACGAGTTCCGGCAAGCGAATCGGCAGCATGCGTTCGCGCAATCGGCCCGTGATGAGGCCATACGCGAGGTAGGCGAGCCCGTTCACGGCGAGCAGCCACATGCCGGCGAAATGCCAGAGCAGGCTCGGCGCCGCCCAGCTGCCAAGACGATAGGTCGAGGAAAAATGCAGGCCGTGGATGATGACGTAGTCATCGTAGATGCCCCAGCCCGACATGATCATGATGATCATGGCAACCGCATTGGTCCAATGCATGACCCGAACGGGCAGTGGATGCAGTCGAGGTGTACTTGCCATGGAATTCTCGCTCCTCAATGTGAGGGATGGGCCAAGCCCACGTGAATGATTTCATCGGCGTCGAGTACGCGCCCGGCGCCACCATAAGTCGGCAACATGTTCAGCTGCTCGGGCGTCAGGTCAAGCACTTCCATCTCCGCGCCGAGCAACACCATGGCGTCGAGGGGAACGGCGATGTCGCGGCCGCCAAACCCCCATGCGCCGCCATACTTGATGACGATGGCTTGGCTCCCGTCATCGAGCTGGATGACCCGCACCACAGACCCGAGCACGGGCCTGCTTTCGGTCGGTTGCAGAACCGTGCGATGAATCAGATCGCCGACGCGCACGGGCTGCGGGAAGCGTTTCGCCGCAAAGGTGGCTAGATCCACGCCCGGCGGTGCGGGCTGCTGCGACCAGGCCCTCACGCCGTGCAAGTCTGCGAGCACGAAGATTGCGGTGAGCAGGACAGTGGGGCGCGAGGCAGCGCGCTGCATGGCGACCTTGAGGAACGTGAGCAACAGCCGGGTGCTCGCACGCAGCGTGCCCCACCAATGGCCGGATACCTTCGAAGCGCCGGCCACTCGGCAATTGTACGGCACCGGGATTTCCAGGATCCGCAGGCCGGCCTGAGCGGCGCGCATTTGCATCTCCAAATTCCAACCATAGGTCATTTCCGTAAGGCCGAGTGCCAGCAAGTCGCGGCGGCGAATCGCCCGAAAGGCGCACATGTCGGTGTACTCGATGCCGTATCGCAACTTGATCAATCGGCCGATGAGCAATCCGATGAATACCTGATGCAGCCCCATGCTGCCGGGGGCGCGTTGCCCGCGAATGCGCGAGGCGATCACGAAATCCTGCTGCCCGGTGAGGATGGGAGCGACCAGATTCTCAATGAAGTCGGCCCGATCGCTGCCGTCCCCATCCATGAAAACGAGGATGGCATCTGCATCGGCCGCGAGCGCGCCCCGCCAACAGGCCCGGCCGTAGCCGCGGCCGGCCTCGATGACCTGCGCGCCCGCGGCCTTCGCCTCCGCCGACGTGGCATCCTCACTACCGCCGTCCGCCACGATCATGAGATCAACGATATGGCGCGGTACGAGTCGTAGTGCCTCGCCGATGGCGCCGGCTTCATTGCGCGTGGGCACGATCAAAACCACCGGGGGCCGTGTGTCAGCCATATTCAATGCACGGCTTTGGCCGCAAAGTCGCGCGCGCACTCAACCACCAGCCGTCCGAGTGCGGCGGCGAGCACGAGGTCGATGCCGGCGGACAACCGCAGAAACGCCTCATCCGCCTGATAGCTCGACCAGGCTGCGCCGATGCGCGGTACGCAAAAGCCAAAGCTCACACCGGCGGTCAGCGGCAGCTTGGCCGCGCGCGCGCGATCGATGAGCAAATCGATGAAGTCTTCGAGCGGCCGACGCCGGTTCAACGGCGCGTACGCAAATCGAAACACCAGGACGCCGCCCAGGTGCAGGTACTTTCGCGCTTCCGCATGATCCGGGTGGGAAACCAGCGCGGGATGCACCGGTTCAATGATGCGGCGTGCCGATGCCGAGAACCCGGTCGCAGCCTTGGCAACGGCCTGTGCGCAGGCTGTCTGCGCCCGCAGGTAATTCAGGTAAGCCTGCCGCGAGGCGCGCGGCAGCACCAGGGCATCGGAGGCGATGGCGCCGATGCCGCGCCGCAATTGCTCGAAGCGTTCAGACAGCGCGGCCTCCACCACCACCAAGCCAGCGGGTCCCAAATCCATGCCAAACTGCAGATACTTGCAGCCGCTCTCGTAATACAGCACGCGCACACGCCGGCGCCCCGGCGCGGCGAAGGGATCAAAAGCGCCGGACAGCAGTGTGCTGTCCACCACGAACCAGGTGTCCCGTTCGCAGATCCGATCAGCCTCATCCAAGAGGCGCGCCATGTCGATGGCGCGAAAATCGGCGGCATTGCTCAAGGGGTCGACGAACACCACTCGGGGTTTGCATGCGGCGATCGCCGCCAGCATGTCGGTACGGCTGCCGCCGGCGGCCGTGTAGGAGCCAAATTGCGGCAGGTTCACGATCTGCTGCCGCGTTTCGAAATACACGCTCGGATGCAGCAGAATGCGGTCCTGTCGCTGCAGAACCTCGCGCAGCAGGTAGGCCTCGATCAGCGCGTAGGCCGTCATCCCGGAGGAGGTCAGCAGAAGTCTGGCGCGCAGCGGATCGAATCCCAACATGCAGGCGTACACCGACTCCTGTGCGGCAATCTCGGCACCGCCGAAGCGTGAGTACGCGACCACATCGCGCGCCGCGGCCGCCGGAAATGAAGCGATTGCGTGGCTCTCGTGCGTCGCCGGTGCGCTCCAGGCGGCGAGATTGCCCAATATCCCGATCAAGCGATACGTCGAGCGCAGCGTCGGTTCGCAGGGCGGCGCCGCCGAATCACTCAAGGCGCCGCGCAGCAGTCGACGCCCCTCGTCGATCAACGTCTTGGCCAGGCGCCGCGTGGGATCCCCGAGGCGCGTGCATTCTTCGCGACGCAAAAATCGCTGCAGACGCAGGATGGCCGTGCTCAAGCGCCGGGCCGCATCCGCGCGCAGTTCGGCTCCGATGCTCGCCGCGGGATCCGTCCACGCCGGCTCTGTTTCCCCCACGTCCATGCGAGCTTGCACAGACTCATTCTCGACGTCGCTTAAATCCTCCATCAGGTTTACAGACTCCATCGCAAGCCGCAGCCGGCGCACGCCGATGGCGGCGCATCGCTCAGCAGCGCCTGGCGGAATGATTGATAGCCCGCACCGTTCCAGATGTCGCGCAGCGACTCCTGGGTGGCGTCGCCGAGTGTGAAACTCTGATAGCCGCGCATCGAAAAGGGGGCAATACAGCACGGGATCGCCCGGCCATGCGCGGTGAAATACATCAACGTCCAGGGGCGGCGACAAATCGACCACGGCTGTGCCGTTCCGTCGCGCTTCAAACTCGCCTCGGGTTCTGCCGCACCCGAGGCATCGAAGGAGACTCCCAGTTCAGCGGCCACACGATGCGCCTCCTCGAGAAACACGGCATCGTCCCGCTGCAGCCTTTCGAACAGCGAAGATTCGGGGCGGGCAAGTCCCTGGCCTTCAGGAAAATGCACCAGTCGCTGCAGATGCACTTCGGGCACGCCGATGTCCGCCGCCAGCCGGATGAAATCCGGCAGCTGCTCGAGCGTCTCACGAAGACCGGTCAACCACAGTGACAGACGCGGATGGTCAACCCCCAGCGCCCGCTTGAGCTCGACGAATTCCCGCACATTGCGCACGATGCGGTTGAACCAATCTCTGCCGCGTACCAGTTGAAACGCCTTGGCCTCGGCTGCGTCCAGCGAGATGCGCAATTCATCGAGTCCCGCATCGATCAAGTCGCGTCCTTTCTTCGGCCGCAATAACGTACCGTTCGTGTTGAACAGCACGTAGGTGCCGCGATCCTTCAGATAGCGCACCATGCGCGGCAAGTCCTTGACCATCATCGGCTCGCCGATCCCGTGCAGGACCACCCGGGAAATGTTCGGGTACTGATTGACGATGCGGGTGAATAGTTCCCAGCTCATATCCGCCGGCGGCTCCAACTCCTCGTAGGTGCGCGGACATGTGGTACACAAGAGATTACAGCGATTGGTGGTTTCCAAATACAGGCACACCGGCTCCGCCGCCGCGACCGACGATCGTTCCTCGCCCACTGCATCGAAGTAACGGCGCGGATCGGGCCGGCCCGATTCAAGCGCTCTATTGACTGTGCGGGTTTGCATGCAGGATCTCCGGTGAGGTGAGCGGACGGCCAAAGAAGAACTGCCACAAGAGCAGCGCGATGAAGGGCACGTAGAGCAGCGACTGGACCGCCAGGCCGGTCGGGTGGGGCAGAACGTACATGAGCGTGCAGGCCCCGGTCAGCCAGATATGCGCGGCGGTGGGGCGAAAACACAAAAATGGCACGAGCCAGGTGAAGTACCACGGATCGTGAGGCGAAACCAGCAAGGTGAACAGGCTGGCGAGCGCCAACGCCGACGTAAAGGCGCCATGCGCGCGCCCACGATCGGAGAACTGCAGCCAGGCGGCAACCATGATCATCAGAACTGCAGCGAACGGCGCAAAATACTGCGTGGCGTGTTCCGGCAGATGACAACAAGAACGCAGCAACGACCAGAGAAAAATGCCGTCGCCGCTGCGTAATCCTTCCTCGTCGGCGTAGCCGGAGAGGAATCCGAACACTGCGCGGCCGGCGCCAAGATAGGGCGCATAGAGCAGCACGAGCGTCACCGCGAAAGCCACGGGCATGCGCCAATCCCAGCGGCGGTACAGGGCCGGCCCCGCCACCGCAGGATAGAACTTGACCAAGGTGGCTGCGGCGAGGGCAACACCCGTCCAGAGCGGCGCACGCCGCGACGCCGCCAGAAACGCCAACATCAAAAATCCGATGGCGAGCGCGTCAACGTGGCCGGTACCGGCAAACTCCCAGACAGGCAATGGATGCCAGGCATAGAGCAATACGCGCGACGAAGGCAGACCGCGCCGCCGGAGCAGGGCGATGAGGCAGGCAATCGCGAGCGCGTCAAAGGCGAGCATCGCGAGTTTCATGCCGAGGATGCTGTCGCTGATGCGCTCGATGGCCAGGAATGAGATTTGCGCGGTGGGCGGATAGATCGTATGCGCGTAATCGGCGCGATTGATGTTTGGGTAGATGACATCGTCACGCAGCGCAGATAGCGCGGGGTCGGTGGGAATGTAGCGATAGGGATTGATGCCGGCGGCCTGTACGCGTCCATCCCACACGTAGCGAAAAGCATCCGTGGAGAGCGCTTGCGGCGCGAACAAGGCAATGCCGCGCAGCAGTGCGGCAATGACGAGAATCGTGATCAGGTCGCGACGCTCAAACGCCGCCCTCAGCCATGATCCCTTGACCAAGCACCATGCCGCATAGCCGTAGATCCCCATCTGCAGGATGAACAACGCGACGAACTTCTCCATCTCCCAGTCGCGCAGATAGCTCAAGGCCAGAAGACCAAGGCCGACGCTGACCACACCGCAAATCGTGAGACTCGCTGGTGGAGATGGCCGTTTCATGGATCCCCATGCATGACCGCAGAGTCGAGCGAAGCGCTCTCTCTGTGCCAAATCAGACGAGAGAGCGCCGCCCTCGTGTAAGGCGCCTCGTAGAGGTCGGCGGCTCGTGCGCCTACCGTATCCGCCAAGTCGGCGCGCAAACGGCGGAGGCCCGCGGCGTCGTCAACGTCGTACCACGGCTCCAACGTGGTCACGCTCAAGCCCAATTCCGCCGCGCGCTGCCGGGTCTGTTCGAACACCCGCGATGTGCTCCAATCGATTTCTTCGAAGAGCCGTCGATGGATGCGTTTCACGCCCAACAGATAGTAGCCGCCGTCGGTCGATGGGCCAATGACAACGTCATCTGTCGGTTGCGCGAGGGCGCGCGCCGCCTGAATGAGCAGCCGTGTCGGCAGGGTGGGACTGTCGGAGTTGAGGACACACGCCGCGGCATGCCCGCGTTGCAACAGGGTTGTAATGGCAAGATCGAGGCAATCCCCAAAATGCGGCAAGCTACATTCGATCAACGGCAGATTCCCGGGCAGGCAGGCACGAAAGAACGGCTCGGAGCCGGCCGGTCCGAAGGCGACGTGGGGCGCGATCTCCATCTCTTGGCCGGCTCGCAGAAGATTGCCGATGATGTCTTGGAGAAAGGCGGTGTTCAACTGAGCTGCACTCTCAGCGTTCAGCGGCGGCACCAGCCTGGTCTTCGTGCGCCCGGGAGCGGATGCTTTGCCCATGACGGCCATGGCACAGGCCGACGGGGCGCCATAGTCGCGCGTGCGCCGAATCAACACGGACGAACGGTGGGGGTTTGATTCGCTCATTCGTCAGGGTGCGCGCCGATCACAATTGTCCGTCCCCGTAATCAGAAAAGTTGCACCGGCGTGAGATCCGCTCACGCCCTGTGCGCTCGGCAACTCGCGTTCAAGGTAACCTGACCGCGCCCGCACTTGCCAGTGTCATAATCAAAGCGATGCCTTGAGTGTTGACCGGCGAGAGCTGACTTTAATTACAAGGACACTGCGGCTCTAGGCACGGAAGTGAGCCTTCCGAAATTCGGCACACCCCCAGGACACATAGTTAATCGTTGACATTGTGTCAATGACTATCTAACGTTCACCCAATGT
>Ga0209611_10000465_pt1 | contig 60074 bp, 45 predicted proteins | sample S1TSphgellanicum_3_FD_187693 | JGI IMG/M metagenome (GOLD analysis project Ga0209611, IMG submission 187693) | Host-associated microbial communities from peat moss isolated from Minnesota, USA - S1T2_Fc - Sphagnum magellanicum MG (SPAdes) (version 2) | ecosystem: Host-associated > Plants > Peat...
TTACTTATATTAGTTTGGTTATTTGTGGTTTGGTCTTTTAGTTAAATACCTTGGTGTTGATGGTTTGGCTCTCTTTTCTTCATTACACAAGTTTGTGTATTTCATGTGACAAGAACCTTGAGGAGTTCTTGATGTTATGTTCCGTGTTATGAGTATCATGTTGTAGTTTCCTTTCAATAAAGATTTGTGTTTGCACTTGAGTAGATCTCCTATTTGTTAACAACCCCATACACCAAGTTTGATTAGTGTTACATAAGGACCCTTCCCTACTTCAAGTGCAAAAATTGTCCTACTTTTGTGTGGCTTGTGTGGACATGTGCCCAAAAAAACAATGTGATTCCAAGTCACATGTGACACATGGTCACTTTGATAATTAAAGCCTTCAAATAACATGGAAGTTCATGAAAGTATGTATGAACTTATTGAAGAGGTAAAATATGGGATAAGGAGGGGAATTGATTGTAGATGTTGTGTTGGTGTAAAATAACATAATAGTTAAAGTTAATGGGTTATTTAGTGAAGAATTTTGGCTCATGTTGGTGAACAAACATGTACATATTGTGTAGGAGGGTTTCACATATGCTTTGGGGAATTATTCTCTAGAAGGAGAGATGGTGTAATAGGCAATTATGCATCCTATTAACTTGATGATAGTATCATAGACATTATATTTCAAATGTTCTGGATCAAGTAGTGCTTTTGGATTAATCTTGATTTGGAAGCTAGACCATTTGTAATATCATAAGTTAATGATGCAAACTATTTTATAAGGTAAAGTAATTGCAATGACATTGTGTGATTTTAGTGACTTTCATGATATCAAATGAGAGTGAACTTGGATCATAGGTTGTGGTCTTGGTGATTTTTAGAAGCATATGGGATTCAATAGGGAATCCCATGAATTATAAAATAGTTATAATGATTTTCTAAAACATTTGGGATTAAAGATGGAATACCATGGACTAGAACAAGTTTGTGTTAGGTTCATGGATTCATGGGATTGATGATGGTGAATACTAGGATTACAATGTAAGGTTTAATAATTGTTAACAAGAAGTGAGATTAAAAAAAGGGTTATACTTGGATTGTATAGTAAGTTTAAAACAACTATGAACATGTGTAAGATTGGAGATGAAATTTACGTGGAGTACACAAAGTTTTTGTGACCACTAGCAATTTGTGAAACTAAAGAGGGAAACGTGCATATACATTGGAACACATACAATAACTTTCAGTGACATATGGAAATCTATTGTGGAAATACATGGAAGCTTGTCTATATGGGATAAGCCTCTTGTGACTTTAAAAAACTATAAGAATTTAAGACTATGAAGTTGGGACTTTGTGGCATCTAGCAAACACATGATTTAATTATTAGTCAATTTCCTTTGATTTGAGTTCAATGTAAATATTCTAAATTTTTTAAAAGTTAAATAATGAATATAAGGAAATTGAAGCACTAATGAATTTAAACATGTTAGCCCAACTTCTTTAGAAAGTGGGGTAACAAATGAACTTGAGTAAATTCTACAAGAAACGGGACAATGGATGAACTTGAAAATTTTGGTCCAATTTTCTTCCAAGAAGTAGGATAATGAATGAACTTATACAGTTGGTGCAACATGCATTGGGAAACGGAATACTGCATCTATTGAATCATTCATGTAATTTGGCTCAATGCCCAAGGCAAGGGGACAATGGATAAATTTTAAAAAGTTAGCCAACTATTATGGGAAAGTGTGTCACAAATGATCTCCAACAACAACCCCCACACATCATAAAACATATATTAAGAAATTTTAGATTATTCTAAAAATTTTCATACTTGAAGGTTTATTTTAATGTGTGTTTTTGAATTTCATGATCTTGCTCAAGTGGTAATCTTCCATAGGTTGATTTCGCCAAATTTCTTGATAAAAAAATGAAAATAGAACAACATTGACCATCTTTTTATATTTTTGGCCATTTGTTGGAACTTAAAATAGAATTTGGAATTTTTTTAAATATATATTTTCTCAAAATTTGGCAACTAAAAAATTCAAGAAAACATTAAATTTTTGCCAATTTGAAAAAAAATCTATTTGAAAAATTTTGCCAATTTTTTTAATGTAGTTTAATTCACCCTTCATGGATGAAATTCATTCATAAATGTTCATTTTTCATTAATAATGGGGTAAAACCAAGCTAATAAGAGCCAATTTTGGCATAAATAGTCCTTGGTTTGATGTTCATAAGTCTCATAAACTAAGTTAATGTTAAGTATATGTTGTATTTATGTGAAGCCCTTTTTAATATGTTAATTTAACATCTAGTAAAGCTTGAAAAGTAATCCAATAAATATAGAATACCTTTCAACACATTTAAAAGTTTGTAACCAATGTTTTTCAACATAGTGAAATAATGTAAAAGCATTATTTAAGCACCATTGTTTAGCACTATCTCAAGACTTTTCATCCAATCTTGTGCTGCCACATCATTTTTTTTTGGGATTAGTCATAGTGACTTAGGAGGTCGCTGTTGGCTCCTATTAACCTGTTTTTACCCAATGAATGAATTTCATCTATCAACATTCATTTTTCAAAACAATAAAAATGCTCAAAATGGTTGTTTCAACAATGGGCCCCATGAAAGTTTCTATAAAAGCTTATTTGACTTAGTTTTTCAAACAAGTACAAATAAAGATGATCAATCCCATAATACCATTATCTTGAATATGTTCATTACTTTGAAGTATGACCTTCCATCACAATTGTGTGATTTTTATTTTATGTATCAAGTCTTTTGTGGTTATTATGAATTCAACAAAGTTGAATGATGCATGGACTTAAGTAAATTAAAGTTGACTCAACTCCCTTGAAGACATGAGACAATGGACAAGCCCATGGAATTTGAATGTGAGAAGATTGGACAATGGGGAAAATGGAGCTAATTGGAAGATGTGAGAAAGTTGGACAAGGGATGAAATTAAGGAGTTTGAAAATTTTAAGTTCGACCATATTTTTCAACTATCTCCATTTTCCTTCATTGCCAAACTTTGCAAATAAATTAAAACATTTTACATAAGTTGTTGTCATTCGATGAAATTGATCTTCAAATAATATGAAAAGTGATGAAATTGTTTTCATGGAATTCAAATATCAATACTTCCATTAGTGCATGGCATATCCTTCAATTAAAAACATTGTGATTCATGTGTAATTAAATAGAATTGTCATACAATTTAGTACAAACAAGATTTTTTTGGGGTTTTTTTTTGGTTGGGCACTTTGTTTTTTTAATAATAAAAGTGTGATATCATTGCCCTTTGGCTAAGGTTCCAAATTGAACAAAATCCCTTCCTTGTCCACCCATTTCTTTCCCTTATAATTTTTTCATATGATTATCAATAGTTCACCATTATTTATTTCAATTTCAAATTTGATTTTAATATACATACCATGGACATGAAAACACACATGTAAATTTGTCTTTTCATAGCCATTGAGGTGGATAGGAAAAAGGTAGTTAGGCTTGGAAAAGGTAAGTGTGAATGGAACAAACAACAATATTTTTATTATATAGATATATTTAGTTGGACATCACATTTTACTTGTTGCACTTATTTATTGTTTGTCTCACGACAATGAATGTATACCAAATTAAATGCAATATTAGTGTAAAAGATTTGTTTTTTGTTTATCACATTCAATGATGGAGGTTAATCAAATTCAATGTACTATAGTCCTAGAGTTCAAAAATATGATTCACGGTCATTCAAAGAATTCCAATCTATCAATGAATAACAAACATGAAGAAATTAACATATACATATAGCGTGGAGATGGTGGGAGGTCTATAAGTAGCTTTTCATTTGAACTATATCAATAGCCTCTTACATTAAAGATTGCTCTTAACTTTTTGATTTTAACAATGATGATTTATTAAAATTAGTTGAGGTAAAACAACTTTAGATTTTATAAGTCATCATTTTGGATGATAATTTCAAAATAAAATCTCTTTACTTAATTCCAAGGTAAAGAAGGATGAAAATGTGTCTTTTTTTATGTTTTTAAATTTAAAAAAATTATTCACAACATAATCACAAGCAAATTTTCAATATCTTATACATCAATCGGCATCCCATTTCTCTTTAATTCAATTTGAATTCAATGAAATTTGAATTACATTCAATGTTTTTTAATTGAATTCAATTTAATTTAAGAATTTGAATTGAATTTCAATCAATTCAAATTGCATATGCAATGTCATTCAATATTTTCATTCAAATGGAATTTAATTTTCATAAAATCAATTGATTTTTTCCATTTGTTGATAATCATTGATAGTGCATAATAACATATAGCCCAAACAAATAATGAAAAACTAAAAAAATGGAAATTGGATGTTTAAGTAACACCTCACATTAAAAAGATTCTAGGTTGTAATTTTTATGCCATATTTGAGATGAGGGATTCAATTAATTTCACTTTCCATTATCTTTCACCTAATCCTATTGTAAAATAATCAATTTTTTTTAGAATTGAAAATCTTGCAAATTATGTCAAAGCATCTTTGGCTCTTTTAAATTGTTGTAACCAAAAATTAGCAAGCTTGAAAATATCCCAAGTTGCCAACACTTTTGATTTTCCTTCATCTCATGTTTGTTTCTTACACTTTGATTGATTATTAGATTCTCCAATTTTCTTGTTTGTCTTCATGTGGCACTTGTCAACCATGTTTTCACCATCTATGACCAATTGTGTCTCACTTGTGAGTTTACTTGCTCCTATCTATCCCACTATTTGGCTTCATGCAAAGCATTCAAATTTTTTTAAAAATATATTTTGAAAGCACTATATACACATGAACATCCCTCCTAGAAAAAGGAAGAAATATTTTGCCTATTCCTAAAGAGTGGGAGGGATCTTGTGCCTACGTTTATCTTAAAAACCCTATAAAGCTTTATTTATAAAACACACCGCATATTTGAAAATTGTACATAGATATTAAAAACAAGGGATGATTTAAAGGGCGTCAAGATAGTACAAACTAGATGTCAAAAACTCTCCATCTCAACAACCAACGACTTATAATAGGTCAACCGTGGCAATAGGAGGTGTGTCTTGAAGGGGTGGAAGTCGGGAAGTAGCTAGGCCTACCGCCCCCACTTAAGATGGAGAATGCTTGCTTTGCAACATAATTGTAATTTTTTGACAAAGAAAAGTAACCTAAATAGAAAGGGGAGGGTCCTCTAGCCCTTTTAGGCTCCAAATAGCATTGGCACACTTGTGTAATCATGTTTAGGTTCACATAACCTTTCCCTCATGCTTTACAATGAGTAGACCCCACATGTGGGGACATTACTAAAATGCATATCTAGACTTGGATACCGCCTCAGCTGAGAATGGCCCCACCCTAGAGGTTTACCCTCCAATCAGATGAGTTTGCTCCATGACAGTGTCACAGACTCACAATCCTCCTTGAAGACCTGGGAGTTCTTCCACACAACCATTCACTTCACATGTAGGTACATGGAAGACTGGAAGGCCCACAATGATGGATCAGTGGCTGTGAGCCTATGGGGAGAGCCTGGAGACTAAAGCTCTCCTTCAGTGGTATCCTTCAGTATCCTTGAATACTTAAGGCTTTAATTATCTGAGCAAAACGTTAAAATCCGGAAAGGTCATGGCAAAATGTCCCAAGTGTATTTGCCCAAGCCTTCAATTTGGCCAGTCCTGACTCCTCAGAGGTACTTCATCAAGGTACTTCATCATCTGAATGTTTGCCTATTGACTTTCTCCCCTACTCCCAACTTCCACGTCCTAACCCTTTCCTTTCATACCTCCCCCGGGGCCCCCACTCTCCCTCTCAATCATCATGGCTGGTAATCAAGGGTGTGTCAAAAGTAGTTCGCCACTGCCCACAAACTGCTTGGGTACTGGGATCATATCTAAGAAAAACAGGAATCAGGATACTTCACATGTGAAGGTATCTTGAAGTCATAATGGCTCCATGAGCCTTGCAGAAGCATTTTGCCTGTTTTCTCAGAGAGAGATTGCCCCCTCCCGACACCCAGCAAAAACAAAGTGACAGGTCATTCAAGGGAAAGGATACCCAGCGGGCCAGCCCTGATTAAGTACAACACTGGACATGTGTTGTTTGAGAGTAGAGTTCTTCCTGCATCTGCTCTGGCAGATTGTAAAGTACTTGCAGAAATTTCCTAATACCCATAAAGCATTCATTGGAATTTGCTAGCGTATTTGAATGGCACCTCCTTGAATATCCCTCTTAGAAAATAGGAGGGATCTTACACTTCTAAAGGGGTCAGAGGGTTCTGAATGGAAGGGGTCTTACACTTCTAACGAGTGAGAGGGATCATAGGTCTGCTCCCTCTAAGATCCCTCCTATTGAGGAATAGTTGTAAGAGCCTTCCCCCTCCTACACCTTGTGATCTACACATGTTAACTTTCATGAAAGCCATTGCCTCATGCTTTTTGATGGGCAGAGCCCATGGGTGAGGGGCATACCAAAAATTTGAGGCCTGATTTAACTATCACCTCATTCTAGGCCTCTTGTTTTGGGAACATCCTTACCTTGGGTCTTTACCCTAAAAAAATATATTGCCTCCTCAAAAGTAAAAAGAAACTACAAGGGGCCTCTCACAATTGAACAAGGTCATCTACATGTCTGTAATGTAAGACCCTTGGGGTGGGGATATCCTTGAAATAAGTGGCCTATGATGACACAATAGCAAAGTTTGGTCCGTCAATTTGGGAATGTTGCTCCCATGTGAGCCTTACCTACTGTAAAGCTTGAGACAAACTTCATCAAAAGCCTAAACATATGTTTGTGGGAAGGCTGTTCCAAAGGGTGTCCCCTAATACGAGGCTTGTACCTTTGATGGTAGTAACCTCAGGGTGTAGGCCCAAAGATTAGGAGAGGCCCTGAGGCAGGCCTTCCCAAGTGTAAAGCTTGAAAGGTTTTTAATGCACATGGTAGAAGGTCTGCATGTGATCAGTAGAAGGGTCCTTCAACTGTTGAATCAATCTTCTGTGTGGGGGAGGTGCTTTCAAATATTTAAAAAAAGCCTTGGCGTGCATGACATACCCACACACTTTGTTGGGTTTAATGAAACTTCAAGAATCCTTTTTAAACTTGGGAAACAACATCCTGGGTATAAAATTCTTATCATAGAGCGAGTCACTCATTAAAGCCCTAAAAATATGATATGGATCATAGATGCCCTTGGGATATCCCCACGTCTTCATTCCCAATGCATGTCTTCAATTCTTTACAGGCGGCCCCTTAAATTAGGAGTCCGGTGGGTGCGCTTCTATTTTTTTTGCTGTAGGTAGTGATCTGACCGTCAGAGTTTTGTGTGATTGCACCAACGGTTTCAAAATTTGAGGTGTTTTCTTTTAAGAAAATGTGCTAAAATTCAGTTGCTCGATCAAGGGCCGGCCATACATAGTGTTTAGTCTGTAGTGGTGAAAGAAGCCCTAGCATCTAGCTCTGTCATGTGGTCACCTTTCCGGCATCTAACATCGTGCAAGCGAAGGAAGTTGATCATAACTTTTCTAGACTGTACACACCAAAGTCACCGAAGGCAACACTGCCATGGTCGTTTATTTGAAGTGCATCCAAACTTGCAATAGGAAGTAAGTTCGTCTTTCTTCTCCTTTCATTCAATCTTTGGTTCTTGTCTTCAGTTTCTATTATCATTGTTTTCACCCTGTCCATGTTTTGTGAACTTTGTGCTCTCTGTAATTTTTTTTGAATTTGCTTTGTCCTATCGTGGGCGAAGGTTTTCAAGGCAATGCCTTTGGTCTCATCATGTAGCTTCTTTCTTTGCAGCATTGGAAATAGGGAGTCAAATTCTTGTATTTTGCTTCAAGTTTGTTATAATGCAGAATTTCCCATAGGATTGCTTTTGGTGTTGTTGCTTGTTTTGTTTGCATAGTTGGAATTGGTGAATAACATTGTTGTTTTTTTTGCTTCAAGCTTGTTTTATTTCACTTGCAATTCTTCTCACAAAATTGTTTTTGGTGTTGTGTTGTCTTTCTTTGCATAGTTAGAGATGTGGATGAATGTCATTGTTTTCTACTCCTGCTTGCTTTGTTCCAAAGGTGCATAGCTTTTCATGATAGTGCCTTGGGCATTCTTGAATTGTTTCTTTCTTTGTAGCATTGGAGATATGGAACAACATTGTTTTTTGCTTTAATTCGTTTTGTTTCATTATGCATAGAGCTTTTCATGACATTGATTTTGATGTTGTTGTGTTGTTTATTCATTAGCAAACAAGGTTTCATTGCTCAATTAAGCATGATTTATTGCTTTTTGTTTTGTGGGTTTTGATTTCTTGAATGTTGTTCTAGTGGGCATTATTACAACTTTTGACAATTTGTATAAGTCTCTTCCTTTGCTATTAGACACTTCCAACAAAATCACTTGTTTTCACACTAAACACAAGTGGATTACGTCAATTGAAGGACAATGCTTGCATTCAAGGTTGAAAGGAAGTAACAAATTAATATTGTGGCCTAGAAATATACCTTCTTCATTCATTTGTTTTTCATTAGGAAATTAGGTTCATCACATGGTGATACTTTGCCAAAATCCTAATTTTATGACTATATCCATGACTACATTTGTAGTAATATGTGATATACATAATTAGCGATTATCTCATTGATTTGCATTTGTTGTTGTTATCATCTAGGTGGTTGCAAGGTAAGATGAATCATTTTTTGCATAACACAACAATTTTTTTGTTTACCCATCTAGTCATAGACATGTTCATAGTTAGGAATGTCATTCGACATATGACCTTCATTACCATTGCCATATCAAACATATGGATATAGAAATAACCATGTGACATGATGGACATCATACAACTATAAACATAACATGGTCTTTATTTAAATTAACTTAACCTAACTACCTAGCTACTTATTTACCTATGGTAACCTACCTACCTATTTATTTACAACCTATCCACTTATAGTTTAAGGGGTAAGTATAATTGGGTGGTACCATTAAGAACCACTTGTGGCCATTTTTCAAGAATTCTTGAAAAAATTATATATATATATATATAATTTCCTATTAGTGCATTCATGTAACTAAAGGTTTTAATTATGTGTAGGGCAAAATGAAGATTTTAAAAAAAAAATATAGGATGATAAGGTTCAAAAATTTGTGTTCTTTATTACACAAGTGTGCAATCACAATTAAATGAACCACTTTAAGCACAACCAATTTTGATTTTACATTTTAAAAACGATAAACTTAATGTTGGAAATGTGTGACGTGTTTTTAAAAGAATGTTTGAAATATAACATTGTAATATTATGATAAATTAGAAATTAATATAATAAATATAGAATACCCAAAACACTTATTATTAAAGAATGTAACCAAATTTCAAAAACATGGTTTCAATAATGAAGCCAATATAAATCAACTAATCCTTGTTTGTTGCATTAACCTATTAAGAGTCTTTTGGACTATGTATTTAGTATAGAGGAGGCACACATTGTGGGTCATTTTATCACATGTTGGTTCACAAGAATTCTAAAAGCACCATAAAAATGATTAAAACACTAGAAAAATATTATCATTTGCAACCAAAAAAAAAAAGTTGTTTACATTATTTTTCAAGAATATACAACATTTTTTAGTTGCAAAAGTTGGTTGTAAATGAAAAATTTCTTCTAGTAAAAATATAAAAACATGTCCAAATTTGAATTAACATGGGTCATTAAAAAATCCATGATGTGCATAATGTACATGTATAAACAAATTATTCAAATATTATACCATAAAATCACAAATCATTCTTGAAATCAAATTGGTTTGGGAAAATGATAGTGTGATTCTAATACCATCCAATCATAATTAACCCCATTACTTACTTACCTACCAATTTATATATTACCATCTTGTAACCTACCTACCCACTCACCCACCCACTTACATGTTATGTACATATAATTTACCCACCTATTTCCTGCATACCCACTTATGTATTACTAATCCCCAACCTACCTACCAATATACTTTTCATCCTTATTTTCATATAATATCTTCATTTATATTACTTGAATTCACAAAGGCCTTTGCTTTCTTACCCCTTTTTTTTTTTGAACTTTGGTTTACAATTTAAAATCTTTATGGTTACAAAACATATATGCATGATACCTTCATTTTTTAATTATATATATGGGAACCTTTTTTTTGAATTTGGATTCTTTATATTCCATTTAAATGATGCCCTCACTAGAAGAAATCATGTTGTTTACAACCACTTCCCATGCAACTAAATGCAAATAAATGTTGCATGTAATTATTTTTCAAGTTTGGATGAATTTTGGTCTTTTTTGTAATTAGTTGCAATGATGACACGTTCCATCCTTCCTCTAGGTTGATTTCTCATGGTATATATATAAATTATTTATATATTTTTACAAGAATATATATATAATTGCACATGCAATCAAAATAATGCACATTAACGTTCCATTTGGTATTTACCTACTGGGTGTTAAATATTAAGTACATATTTGTACTTAATACTTAATAGATAGGTATTTAGTACCTAATAGGTAGTTAATCAATAAGTAGTAAAATACTACCTACTAATTATCTAAGTATTAGGTATTAGGTAGTACTTAGTATTTAGTAGCTAGGTGCATAGGTATTTAAGGACCTCCTAATATTAAATACCTAGTTTTTACTAGGTAGGTACCTAAGATAGAACTATAAATATATAGTAGGTACTTAATAGATAAAAGGTAGTAGTTGTGACTAGGTTGTGATGTTCCAACTAAAATTGTATTCCATATGATTTGTCTTCTTTTTAAATTTTGTAAATTATATAACTAGGTTGGTTAAGTGCATTCATGATATTCAAATGTAAGAATTGTTGTATGGGAAAAGCTAATCAAATTGGTTTCACCCTAAAATTATCCTTAAAAGACTTAAAACCTAGACCTAGGTTAAGTTAGGTGTACTAGGCTTAACTTAAATGGCACATAGCCATAAAGCTAGGTTAGATTAGTTAGCCTAGGTCTAGCTTAATGCCATCTATGTTGGGCCAGGTAACCTAAGCATCCTAGACCTAGCCTAGGTGCCACATGGCACATTGTGATTAATGGTCATTTAAAACCTTAATCCTAATATAAATATCCTTGATGAATCTAGGGTGTACACATGCTAGTCCTATGACCATTTGATATGTACTTATATATGATTACAAATAAGTAATCACAATTGTAATTACATTGTTTCCCTTTGACAAACAACACATGGTTCATTTTCTTTTGTTAGATACACACTTTTTTTCTCATGAATATGTGACATGTGTTCATGTAGTGCATAGCCTTTGGATTGGCATGTGTCAAATTTTTGTTGATGGAAATTGTAGTTGCATTGTAATGAAAATATAGTTGCATGGACACATTCGAATACCTACATATATGGTCAACATGTTTGTATTGTACATTGCAAAAGTTCATTTGTCACTTGAGAAAATATGTTTGATGGTTATTTGTCATTTGCTATCCAGTCGATTATTAATTGTAAGTGTTATTTGCAATTTAACAAATAGTTGGAAAGACCAATCGCATATAACAATTTTTCTTCTAGTGCCTCTTAGAATTCTATATTAAATCCTATTGTAATTAATGTAAAAGACCACAATTAAAGGTAGTCAAAATTAAGATTCATGAAGTCTCGTGAATGTGAAGGATTAAAGCATGGTTTGTTATGCATGGAAACATCAATGAGGTCAAAGTATGCTTTACTATAACTTTTAGGCAATCCTTGTGTAACCCTTTCTTTTATAAGCATATCACAAACAACCTTTTTTTATTGGTGAAATTCTAGCAAAAGGGAAATTAAGAATTAAAAAATCAATCTATTTTGGAAATTTTCAATTACCAAAAATGAGAAAAAAAAGTAGTAAAAATTGCTAGATTTTTATATTTGGCCTTGATGTGTAACCAAAATATAGAAGGATGATTAAATATTTGTATTTTCATATTTGGTTTATAGCCCAATTTGGTTAAATCTTCTAGAGATGATTGCAACTTTTTCTACATCTACCTATGGATAATGGATGATAGCCATTTTGGCTACAAACAAACTTTTTTTTAAAACTTTGTTCTTTGAATTATTTATTGTGGCCAATATCACCCATGCAATCATGAATCTTCTTGTAATGTCCATATAGCAGCCCCATTTATTCTTAGAGGTTATTACATTGTGAGAATATTCAAAATTACCATTACCCATGACAATTGTTGAAGTGCATTTACATTTTGTGATTTGTGGTTCCATATTGTTTTAGGAGTAAACCACCTCCAAAGTGGCTTCATGCTCCACTTGTTTTCCATGATGAGTGATAGGATTTCAAAATTCTTGCAATTTGGTTATTTGGGTTTTCTTATTGTGAATCCTATGGAATTTGAATTTATAAAACAAAACCTTTTCATTTCTCAATTTTTTTTGAAGTGGACCTAATGTTCTTGTGTTGTTGTGACTAAGGTTTATGATGTCTACAACAATTGAGTAACAATTCTTCTACATCACTCTTAACGTATTCCAATTTCATATTATGTATCGATTTCTTGAAATTCAATTTATTCCTCAAATTTGCTTTTAAAATACTAACATGGTTTATTCTTTATGGATGCATGCAATTTGATGGTTCCACAAAACATCAATTGTATTTGTTGAAGTGACACTTTCAACATTGTTTGTTGGTGTTGATGTTGCCACTTGGTGAATTGGTTGATCATGTTTCACTCATCATTGAAAGGTTGTGACTCAACTATTTGTGAATTGGTGATCCCATTAATGAAGGCTTTGTTCAAAGACATTTTGTTCACAATTTTCAAAGTGCTAGATCTTGATAGGAAACAAATAAGCTACAATTTGTGTAAATAGGTAGGATGGAGCTTTACAATTCATTGCATAGCATGGACTATAATTATGTAGGGAAATAGACTTGCATTGGAGACATTTTTGTGAAAGACAACATTTGTTGTGTTGGTGACTACCTTCATATATCACAACTAGGGATGAATGAAGAAAAAAAGAAAAAAATAGTTAACATTGAGATAATTTTTCCAATTTTGAAGGTTCATCTAATACCAAAAATTGTTTTTAAAATGTACATTATTTGAAAATTCATTGATTGTAATCTTAAGTTGTTGTCACCAAGTTGACATTGATGCCATGTCATTGGCCTTTGAGCATTTGTTGTTAGGTAGAATTGGTTTGATGTGATTTAACACCCACCAATGCACTAGTTGAAGAAAACTTATTTTGGGTTTTCATTTGGATGAAACTCAACCTAGCCCCCAACAAGGGTCTGCGTGGGTTTTGAAAAAAAAAAAACCTAATTTTTTTGGTCATTTTTTTCCTTCTTTCTTTTTTTTCTTTCTTCTTCTCCTTCCTTACTTTTTTCTTTGCTCCCCCCCCTCCCCCCCCTTTCATTTTTTTTCATTGTTTTTTTGTTTTTATGCAATAAGTTCTTAGAACTTTTCATTGTTATTTTCTGTTTGTTTTGCAATGGAATTCATTAGTGTGTTCTTGATGATTAGAAGGTGTTAGGGAGCCACCATCACCCCCTTTTTTGCCATCATCATCCCACTTCCAAGCTTCAACAATACTCCATATAAGTCTCATTCTTGGGCATTAAAGAAGAATTTAGGTGACATTTAACTTCAATGACAACAAGCTTATAGTTCATTGTCATCATTGCCTTTTGTTTTCCAAAGAAGAAAAAGAAGAAAAGGAGAAAAAAAATCAAAGAAGAAGAAATAAGAAGAAGCGAAGAAGGAAAAAAATCACAAAAAAAAAAGAAAAAAATCAAAAGAGAAGAAGAAAAAAAGAGAAAAACCTAGAACAAAAAAGAAAAAAATAAGGATTAAAAAGATTGAAAAAAAAAGGAAAGGAAAAAAGGAAAATGAAGAAGATTTATTTATTTATTTATTTTTATTATTTTGTCTTGTGGATTTTTTGATTTCCTTGTTGTTGAAGATTGAGATTTTTTGGTGGTGTGTATTTGGAAGGCTAAAAGGTCCAAATGTGTTAATTTGGGTGGAGTATGTTTGGAAAGTTGGAAGGTAAGATACTATTTGACACAAAAACACTCATTGTTTAATCAAATTTTTATTGTTCCATTATTCAGGTAACCATATTCCATTTTGAAAATTAGTTGTAGGAAAATGCAACAATAATAGTTAAATCTTTAAAAGAACAAGTAGGAATGTGAGTGTTATATATGTTGATGAATGATCATTTCATCACAATAGAATAGGTAGCAAAGTTGTTAGGGATTGATGAAATGAAGTCAAGGTTCAAGCTTGAAGATAATCTCAACCAATTAAGTCAATCATTTATCACAACAAAATGATAAAGCTTTTCATTCTTGCCTTTAGTTTTTTTAGAAAAACCTTATGGTATGGAGATGTGTGGTGTTTGTTCATTTCATTACCATGTTATGGAGATGGTATGATGTCTAGTGTTGTCCATTTTTTTATCAATTGAATGCACTTCTCTCCACATCTTTTGATCAATCATGAATTTTTACCTAGTTGATCATTTTCCTTCTCATACATGATATGTTCCTTTTGTATTATAACTTCTTTCATAATAATTGTGTAAACTTGCACATGTCAAGTAAAATGTAGCACTTGCCATTTCTTGCATATTTATTTTAGGCCTTCTTTTAGTCATGGATTTTTTACCACTTTGGTTTATAAACATTGTTCATTTAGTTTTCCACTTGATTCAACTTGTTTCACTACTTGATTCGAGGTTATAATAAAATGGTCTTTTGGGTTTCTTTACACTTTGATGAATAAGTTAGGAGGGGAGTTCGAAATAAGGTCCCATACATTAGTCATAAGTTTTAGTAGTATTTTATGGAATGTGAGGTGTATGCATGTAGGTTATTCTCCATGAAGGTGGAATGTTGTTAATTTGCATAAATTCAATATGGGTTCTAAAAGGCCCATCACAATCACTGTAACATAAACATAAATGGTTGAAGAATGTAATGTCTATTGTGATTGCATTTATATAGTGTAACAAAATAATTTAGATATGAAAAATCAACGTGGTCATCCATTTCCATGAATGTGAAATGATTCATGGATGGCATGCTTTCATACCCACCCATTTATTTCCTTATTATTTGTTTGCTTTAGGTTTTTTTGGAATTGTGGGTTGTTGTTTTAATGTAGATTTTGTGGGACCAATAAAAACAAAATTGTGATGATTGTGGTTTGTCTTTAAGTGGAACATCCCCACATCTATACCCACCAACATGTGGAGAATGTAACAAAAATGGTAATAATTTATTGCCAAGTGCATGTGGATTGTAATTTTAAAGAAGGTTCTTCCTTAGATAAGGACTAGGGTGTGGGTAAGATTGTATGTAATGGATATTTTTAATACAATTTTTTGCAATTTCCATACATCTATTGTGTACATTAAGGCTAAGGTTTGCATTTGAAGACATCATCACTTATGACATTCAGATACATATAAAGTAAATTTGATTTTTGGTAAACTTTTTGTCCTAGAATCAAAATCTTCATCTATTGTTTCGTCATAATTTTACATTCGTGTTACTAAAGCTTAGCCCGATGTGTATTGAATACCATGCGTAAATATTGTAAATTTGCCCTGACATGATGGGGATTTGACAAGACATTATATAGGTATTGGAATTGTGTATAATGCCTTCATATGAATCATGAAATATGCATTGAGATTTTAAGAAAAAATTGCAATACTTGGATATAAATACAAAAATATGTGTTGGTTTATTAGGGTTTAATTGTCCTTCCAAAGCCCAATTTGAAGGCATGCAAGTATTGCATTTTGGGATTGTCTTCAACTAACAACCATGAATTAAAACTAGGTCATTTTCATTGGAGTTTATGAATAAACATTTTGAAGGAAAACCATTATGTTAACACATGTGGGTCATGAAAATAGGTGTTGGTTTTGGGAACTTTAAACCATTTTAAACATGGTGGTTTAAGGTTGACGAAAGTATTGCATTCTTGAATTGAGTCATCACCCAATTACCTTTGACTAGGACTAGGTGGTTTTCATAGGTCTCCATGTGCAAGTATTGTGTTTTTGGATTGGGTTGTCACTCGCTTACCTTCAGTGAATACCAATGATTTTCATAAGTCCTTATATGTGGGTTTTAACAACTATAAAAAAAATTCTAAATATTTTAATTAAACCCTAACCTTAAGATGCTAGGGTTTATGGCATCTACCATTAGGATTATTTCAAATTTTATGTATTTATTCTTTTGAGTTAATTAATTAAAAACTCCACGATTAATTCTTCAACTCATTATTTTCTTTCATTTGGACAATTTTAATATTCAAAACATAATTAATTTTATAAATTTTTATTTTATTTTAGGTTTAAACCCTAAACCCTAAACCCACATCCAAATGGCTTTTTGTCCTAAGACTCCCAAGTGGGAGTCTCGAAATTGCCAAAGTTGGGATTCTCGTGACTTTTGAGCGCCATAACTTTGTGTGGAGACCTCCGATCAAGATGAGGTCTGAATCAAAGTTCTGATCCTCGTCAAGAGCTTTTCAACGATATGTGGCACGCCACCTGCACCCACAGAAATTGGGTCGATTCCCGACTTTTAGTGGTCGGGAGTCAAATTGCCAATTTGATTCCCGACTTTTCTTTTGGCCATAACTTGTGTTTCAAATGTCCAAATGGGTGATGTGAACCCATTTTAGACATCTACGTTTCAACATCTTTCTAATGATATAAAGAACTTTTCAAACCAATGGGTTTTGGCCCCTGTAATCGCTCTTTGAAGATTTGGGAGTCCTTTGGGACTCTAATTCCCCAAGTGGGAGTTGCCTTGGGAGTGTGAGGGTTCATTCTCTCACACCCTCTTGCATTCCCGGGAGTATAAGATGTGCCTCCTGGGTTTCCTTCTTATCTCGCCTTCTTGTAAGTCTTTGCCTTGGTCATGAGCCCAAGGTTAGGGTTACGACACACTTACTTTCAATGAAGACCAATGATTTTCATAAGTTCTTATATGTGGGTTTTGAGAACTATAAAAAAATTCTAAATATTTTAATTTTACCCTAACCTTAATTATAGTTGTTAGGGTTTATGACATCTACCATTAGGATTATTTCAAACTTTTATGTATTTATTCTTTTGAGTTAATTAATTTTAAACTCCACAATTAATTCTTCAACTCATTAATTTATTTCATTTGGACAACTTTAATATTCAAAAAATAATAATTTTATAAATTTTTATCTTATTTTTGCATTTGTATGGTCTACCTTAAGATGTGAATATTGTGTTTTTAGAATGCAACTAACAACTATACAAATTACATTAATATCTAACCTTGACAACTATACAAAGATATTTAAATACAAAAATATTTCTTTTGTAATTAGTAGGCAAGTAGGCAAATAGGTGGGTGGGTTAGGGGTTTAATACGAAGGTTTTGTTAAGAGTTAGAGGTGTGGTTAGGAAGTAAAAATGTTTTGCCAATAATAAAAGGCTAGCCATGAAAGAAAGAAGTTTTGTTGAAAAATATAGAAAGTTCAACTAGGAAATATAAAAGTTTTGCTAAAAGATAGAAGTTTAAGTAGGAAAAGATTTAAAAGTTTTGTTAAAAGGTGGAGGTTTAATTAAGATGTATAGAAGTTTGTTGAAACACATAATTTAATTAGGAAGTAGAGAGGTTTTTGAAAATAGATAAAAATTTAAGTAGGAAGAAATAAAGGTTTTGCTAAAAGATAAAAGTTTAATAAAAAATCAAAATTTTTTTGTTAAGAAATAAAAATTTAGAGATAAAAGTTTTGTCAAAAGATAGAGATTTAATCAAAAATATATAAATTTTTTGTCGCAAGATAAAAATTTAATCATAAAGAAATAAAGGTTTTGTGGATAGATGAAATGTTAGTGAGAGAGAGGTTTTGTTAAGAAGTAAAAGTTTAGCCATGACAAAATAAAAGTTTTATCGAGAAGAAAAGGTTTAATCAGGCAAAAATAGAGGATAAATAGTTAGGTGCTTGGTTGTTAGTTGGGAGACAGCGTCAAAATGTAGGTCAGCAAGGTATTTAGATCAATAGGGTAGCTAGGTCAATAGAGTAGGTAGCACGGAGGTCAGGGTTGAGAAAAAAAGCCAAAGAGAAAAAGTCAGAGGTCAGCAGCTCAAAAAGGTTGAGTGTGGGACACTGTTGCTTAAGGTAGGGTCAGGAGCCAGATGAAAGAATGCAGCCCATAGGACTATGGACACAGAGGCTGACTGGTGCATTGGTGGGTGCTGGTTCACTGTGGCACCTTAAGAGTCTTTTTTTATTCCCGAACACTATTTGGCTTATCTTTTCTACCTTACCGTTATCCTGGGTCTAAGCGCCCAGGTTTTTCTACCCTCGAGGACCAGCAAAGAGTCGGTATAAAGAAACCCTATAGGTACGTGCCTGGGAGGTTTGAATTCTAACCCGTGTAGCACAAAATAATGACCGATACCATTCCCCAACCCTTTACTGGACTCTTACACTCTAGTAATTGAATACCCCTGCAAAGTTGGAATGGGTGTTAGAGTGGACCAAATGTGAATCAGCGCCTACACGGATACCTTCGAGTGAGTGGCGCCTTTTAGTGGATATGACTTAATATATGTGGATATGTAACTTATTTCTCCCAACAAATGTTACATTTGGACTTTGAGTTATGCCTTTAAGTGGCAATATTTCACTCAGATGATGTTAAATTTGGATTCAGAGATCTTGATTCAATCTTTGAATTGAATATTTCTGATGTCTGGGAGCAAACTGATTTTTGGGGTGGGGGGGCAGGGAGAGGGGTTTAGTTTTTCCCAGTGTTTGGCTGATTCTTTCCTTTTCTGGAAGAAACCCCAGTTGTGATTTGGGTTGGCTTTGGTTCCCATTCCACACATAAATAGAATCGGAAATTATTTGTTCCAGTTTTGGTTCTAAAATTCAGTTCCCATACAAATAGTTCTCACTGCATGGAGATTTGGAGCTGCCGGTTAATTGACAACCACAGGTTACTCACTGGTTGGAATAACCATTATGTAAGAATCATACCTATCATGGTTCCACACAATATTTTTAAAAAATATTATTGTTATTATTAAATTTTTACTTTCCTAGTATATTATTAGCTGCACTAGTCATGATTTTATTTATTGATAAAACTACTAATAAATTTTCATATTTACGTTTTTTGCGAACTTTTGTATTTTAAGAGTTTTTTTGATATTTATAATAATTATCAATCCAAGATTCTTAATCACGAGAAGCCTATTTTGTTAAGAAACAATTTTTCACACCAAAATAGGATTGGGAATATTGTTCTAGGTTTGGTTCCTCAAAACAATTCTGCTTCCAGTTTGAACTCAAATTTTGATTTTGAAAACTGTCTCGGTTCAGATTTGTCTTGATCTAACTGGAACCGGTGTTGATTGTTTTTTAAAGCCAAGAGGTGGTGTTGGGCAGGTAGGCCTACGCACTTTGTCAAGTAAGAACTGATGATTAGTGAGAACCGAACTGGAACTGGGTGTAATTTTCAAAACCCAAATCAAAACCAGAACCACAATCAGATTCTATTTTTAAAGAACCAGACCTGGTTCTATTCCTATATGAAACCAGAATCAGAACTGAGATATACATGTTTTTGAAAACTAAGTGACTCAAACCGGGGTTAGCCATAGGTTAACTCATAATTAGGCCCACTTTGGACAAGGGTCGAGAGTCCAATTTCCTAGGAACCAATTTGGACTGATTTGAAGCAAATTGAATCCTTGAGTTGGACTGTACCTTGGTCCCTAGCCTGATTCTTATTTAGTTCTTGAAATCAGGAGCTCTGCTTTTAGAACTGTTTTCTGGTCTGAACCAATTGCCATGTAGGTTTATCCTCAATTTGCCACTTTTTGGTCTTGGATCCTCGTCTAAAGGCCTTGGGAGCAATTTAAAGCTTTCAACCAATAAGATTGGTGGAATTCATTGGTCCCTGGATCTTGGACACTCGTCTAAAGTCGCCCTTAGATGTTCTTCTGGTTCAAGTTAGTAAGAACCGAACTCGAATCAGGTCTGATTTTCAAAACCAAAACCAAAATTATTTTTTCATGAATCTGGAACTGGATTCCTGATTGTATTTATGTGCAGAAATTGAAACTGAAACAGTTCTGATTCACCTTTAAAAAGCAAAACCTGAGCTTCTTCATAAAAATAAAGAACCAGCCAACACTGGTTTTTACAATATTGCCAGGAGGTGCTGGTGGACCTCACACATCCCTACAGGTAGTAAAACCCTGGGGGAAAAAGAAAAGAAAAAAGAAAGCCCAAAATTCTCAAAGACCTTACAGGTTTGAGCCTGTGGTCCGACTGCAATAATAATCACACAGTAACAATAATAAGAGAGAGATGGTGAGGCAAGGTGATGATGTTACGTATGGTGGTACTTAAGTGAAGGGGATTTGCTGCGGATTTGGTGTGTGGATTCCTGCCTGATTTTGTTGAAGAATTTGTCAGAATCTTGTTCTCCCCGTCTCCAGCATTTACTACTCTTGTGTGCAGAAGGCCCCACAAGCAAACCTGTCCAGCCAGCCCCTAAATTTCCAGTCACTCGCCCCTTTCCGTCCATAGCCCCATTATTGATCAATTATCTTCTCTGGGAATCGCAATGAGGAGGAGGAGAAGAGGGTCCCGCACGTTGCAGATCAGTCCCGCCACCCTAATAAGAATATGTAAGGGTTTTTCTACTTCATTCTATCTTCAGTCCCCGGGACCTAACGATTCAGAATAAAAGATTGGATAGATTCTACTGGATCACCATATTATTAACTTGACTGACATCCGCACCTGATCTGACTGCTGCCTGTGATCACCACCATCATAGAACGTGACATTCTGTTTTCTGTCAAACAACTGTGATTTTTGCATGAATATATTATATTTTCATGGGTTGGATTTTAACTTCCTATAGCCCTAATCCATGCCAAAGTCTGGTTGCCCTCTCTTTTTTGTTATCCATTGACCTTCACGACATGTGTGGGCTAGTTACCTGTGAAGATGATGATGCATATGGCAAGAGCAACCAATACCTGCAAGACATGCTGCAAATTGGAACTCTAGAGCTTTAGTTCATCTTTCTCTAGCATTTAATAAATGAGCATATGAATACAGCACATGAATGAGTGAGCAGATGCAGACAATCTTTTGTGAGCAAGCACCTCAGTTGCAGCTTTCATTGACCTAAGTGCTAGCTAAGACACACTAAATTTCTTTTAGGAGAAGTGATGATTCTTGGAATCCTTTATTCCGAGGTCTCAAAGTGGAGAGCCATGCATGCATAGGTAGTTTACCAACCTTTGTGCATACAACAGAAGGGAAAATAGTAGAGAAGCATCTGCCTTCAGAAAACACAACAAAATCACACATGGGGAAAAAATGCAATTGTTGCAGATGAGCAGTGCACCAAAGGTGTAAATTTGGGCACCAAAAATATGGACTGGAGACCAGCCGAGCTTTTCACAGAAATACATACCAAAAATTTCCAAACAAGCCTACTCCTTACACTACAAAGAAGCACATCTGACTGCATTCTTTGCTCAAGGTGGGACAAAAGCTGAACAATGAGAGTCCCTTGAGTCCATGAGTAGTTGAAGATCAATTTGATCAAGGATTGTGTCTGGAGATGTTGACATTTGTCTTTTTTGTTTGTAGCAACATTTGTTGCACTTTGCTACTTCTCATGGAGCCTATGTCTAAAAACTTTACCACTTGGGGGATTAACTTCGAATTCTGTACGCAGAGTGGGAAGGAGCACTGCTTTTAGCAGGTATCTCCATACTTTGATGAATACATGTTATCATTATGAATTGTTAACCAGTCATGCTGGCTAGTCTCTATATTACAGTTCTGCTGACCTTATCACATTTACCCTATGAAACTGTAGTTATCACTTATCAGACACTCTGACAACATCATTTGCAATATCTTTAGTTAGATTTGAAACCATTAGCCACCTTGTAACCAACCTTCAGTTAGTGACAGTATTAATTACAAAATTGGGAACAAAGTATACTTTCAAGCTTCAAATGTCTAATGACCTCACAACTATGGTTTGCCAAAAAAAAATCCCCATGCTATTAGTGGATTATGAGTAATCAGCCAAATTACCAATTGGGTTGGTTATTTACGACCAGACTTAAACTAACACATAATTGTGCAACGTTTACTGGCACGATCTACCCAGTGTCAATAATCTGCTTGATGTAACACTTTGCATTGCTCCAGATTTCCCCCAATTACATTGGCTGCACACATACATTATTGATGGTAAGTATGGGGCAGTTCAAATGGGCTAGTATGTAACTAACAGAACAAGATCTGGTGGGGCCCATGGCATGATCAAGTCATGGTTTTAGGGCTTCGATGTTGGTAAGATGGTGCTAGTGAACATGACCTCCATGGAACAGGTAATATACAACACAAGGAGACCCAACATTGGGAACAAAGAGATGGCAAAATATCTTGTCTTTCTTTCTAACAAGTTTGAAAAGTACATTGTACTTTCCAACTTCCTGTGTACAATCACGGTACAGTAGACTAAAGTTCATCACAATGGAGAAGAAAGTTGATGAGGTGAAATGAGGTGAAATTATGGCTGGATGTTCTGATCTGGTACTCTGAATGGCAGCTCATCCCATGATTACTGAGCCCTTTTGGTAATATGTGTAACTCTAACGGCATCAGTGCTGGGATTGGTGCACCTTTGATGCGATTCCTTAAGCATGTCAACGTGGTTTTCATCTTTGTCAAGTCCACTTATTGGAGTGCCTTCTCAACATGTAATGTCAAAAGTGGGCACTTAATGTGTGCCCAATAAGCAATCCGGAACCATTGAGTAGGGGCAATAAGAGGTTTTTGTCTGCAGTTGGCAGGGAGAAGTAGAATGCAGATGGCATATTAAGACTAACTACGCAAAACTGGTGACCACTGACACTCCTAAATGCCTTAGGATTTGCATTTGAAAATCTGTGATTTTGAGTTAGAATGGAATAAGCCAAATATCCACCCACTAAAATATATGACTAAAACTTCAATGCTTGGGATACCACCCATGGAGTGCGGGTCATTTTATTGGGTGGGTTTTCTGGAAATGCAGTCTGCTGTAGAAGTGAGAATTATATCATTTTAGATTTGCATGTTTGATAGCGACCCAAGTGGTAAACTCAACTATTTGAAGAGCACTTGAAGCAGCGGCATTTGTGAGCAGCTGAAAAGAATATTTACATGTCTTTTCAAAATTAAATTTATATATCATGATAACTTACTAGCAAAATTGAAAAAAGGTCAATTCGATTTCAAGTCTTGCTCAATTTAGGACGAAAAAATGCAGTATTGTGATTGAAGTGTTTGCAGACAAGTAGCAGAACATATTCCCCTGGTAAAAACAACTATGGACGTAGCTGTAAGTAGGCAAAAGCCTGGAGATTGAAGCTCCAATGCATGCCACTGTCCCCAAACTTTTTCCCCCTTAGTTGCGGGGAAAAAAAAAAAACGTTTGCGCAACAGAAGGGGAGAAAGATTTTTCAGCTGTTTGTGGGGGATTTTGTACTGATCAAAACCCCGGTTCTTTATCTTTCATCAGTAGCTCTGCGTTGGGAGGCACGTGTAATGAATAGCGGCCTGGATGTCTGTAGAAATCAGCGGGCACAAATGGACCTTAAGATCGATGGGGGTTTCAGAATAGTGGGACCAATAAGTAATAGCCCGGACAGAGCTCGTTAGGGAGTATTAGCGTCTTTCCTAGCAGTTGGTGCAAGTTCGAAAAAAACAAATAAGTGGTACTTGTTGCCATAACAACCCCGATTCTCTTGATTCACTGTAGAGATTTGTTTGGCAGTGGTGAGTAGCCCACCCAACTGATGACTGACGGACTGACCCGGGGAGTCGGGAACCGGGACCCCTCCTCCTCGCCCTACCCCCACCCCACGCTGCCCGCTTTCTTTTCCCTCGAACTACAACATGTCAACTTGGCTGTAAGATTTCCAGTGACCAATCACAAGGAGAATCAAACTTTGCCACACTACTGTTGTTCAATCCATGTTGCTTTCTTTTCAGTTTGCGCAAATGTCGCACAATCGGGTCTCTCCCTGCCTTGTGAAATACATGTATGTATATATGTATGTATGTAACTACTAGCTTGTGAATCCATAGAGCCAAACGTGTTGAGAGAAGAAGAAGAAGAAGAAGAAGGAAACGAAAATTGTGAATTTCTGATGAAAGTATATGTGAGAGAGTGATTAGTTTTGTGAAGAAATTTTGGATCGAGTGCTTCTTCTGGGCGATGTAGGTATTGAGTGTTTTAGAGTAGAAGACACTTTACGTAATAACAGTCGTCGAATATTTGGTCTTCAACTCCAGATCCTGCAGTAAGAGAAAAACATCACGCACTGCCAGAGGGCAGAGAACATGATGTCAGAAACACAAGGAGGAGGAGGACAGAGGGGTCCGGGCAAGCTGGAGAGTGAAGGAGGAGGGGGACAGCAGACAGACCTGAAAAGAGCCACAAACTTGTTGTTGCTGCTCCGGACCGTCCTGAATCGCTGGATGCTCTGCGGGATATCTGTCTGTAAGATAACGACCTTCAAATACTCGGGCTGCTTTCTCCAGTGTGAAGCGTGCAGTATTGGCATCCCGGAGCGGACCATCTCTTCTTGTTCTGCCGCGATTTCAGAGCTTGTAATATAGTAGGAAAAAAGTAGGAATGAGACAAAGTCGTGGAAGGAAGGAAGGACTCGGATCATCGTGAGGCATTTTATCACGTTGTTCAGCATTGAGTTCGAGTGAAAGTGGAAGGGAAGTCTGGCCTGTTTGGCTGTTCACAAGAGGCCTCGCCAAGTTAGGAAGATTCGGTCGAGTTGCTGCTGTCCCTGCATCATGGAATGCACTTTCATGTTCAACGCAGCCAGCTGCACCGTCTTGTTAATGTTTCTATTAGCAAGGTGGGCGGGGCGACAGACTTCTGGCGACTCTCCACCTGCTACCTTTAATCTGGATACGTGTCGTCTCTCTTCGACTCAGTGTAACACGCTAAGCTCTCTTCACTTGCGAGGCCATCTCTCTTTCCACAATACCGCAGAAGCTGCTCGAGACTGGGGACGCATCAAAAGGTTAGCCCCAGCAGGAGTTCTCTACCCCGAATCTGTGGACGATATTGTGTCACTCGTCCGAACAGCGGGATTGTCGAGAAATCTAACTGTTGCTGCCAAGGGTCGTGGTCACTCAATTAATGGGCAGGCACAGGTAGCTCTCCAGAGCGTTTGCAAAGTGGGTCGCAGACAGACAGAGAATTCACTGCTGTCCGTCCGCATGCGAGTCAATAGAGTGTGTACCGTTTTGTTTTTGCTTTTTTGGCCTCTCACTGGGTTATCTCTACATTGTGATCCGTTTGTAGGCTCTGGATGGAATCGTTATCGAAATGTCTACACTTGGCGGGATCAAGGTGATGCCAGAGGGAGATGCAGATTGCCCAGTGCCCTACGTGGATGCAGCCGGAGGCGAGCTTTGGATTGATGTGCTCAAAGCGACACTGAAGGAAGGTTTGGCTCCAAGGTCCTGGACCGACTATCTCTATCTCAGCGTTGGCGGGACCCTTTCCAATGCCGGCATTAGTGGACAAACGTTTCGATACGGCCCTGAAATCAGCAACGTATTGCAGCTTGAAGTTGTCACAGGTACATTTGCAAGCAGTTCCTTCATTGAATCAGAACGGCTTCCTCTCAATCCTGGGCACACCATCACTGAAATTCAATGATGGTGAAATGTTAAGGCTCTCACATGTGGTGTTCTTATCAGGGAAAGGGGAGCTGGTAATCTGTTCTCCAAGCAAGCAACCTGAATTATTCTTTGCAGTGCTTGGTGGATTGGGTCAGTTTGGCATCATCATCACAGCTCGTATCATCTTGGAGCGTGCCCCACAACAGGTAACTCAATTTCATTCCCTCCTGTGAAGCTGAGTGGGTAGGAATCATAGAGCAGCTGCCATGTCAAATAAATAATTTCAAAGCTTTTCCAGAAATATTTTGATAGACAGAAAACTCTGGGGACAGTTTCTTATTGCTCTGGATTCATTTGCCTGTTTGTTTTGGGCTGCCAGGTCAGGTGGATCCGTGCTATCTATACAGATTTCCAATCATTCAGAAGAGACCAGGAGATGCTCATATCTCAAACAGATATGACAAAAGTCTTTGATTATGTTGAAGGATTTGTGATTATTAACAGTGACAATCCATACAATGGCTGGAAATCTGTCCCTTTTTCGCCTGAACACATCAACAATAGCATGATCCCTAAGGATGCTGGCTCTGTGATGTATTATATTGAGCTTATGAAGGGTTTTGACATCATCAAGATTCATGTCACAGAACAGGTGTGTATGATCTTGCTCAATCTTCTCTCTTAGGGTAGCTCCAGTAAAGCTTAGAAACAGGCAATTTGAGTAATGACTTTATGGTTTGAACATGGTGAACTTGCACAAATTGTGTACTGTCTAAATGTCCTGCACCATCTGAGAGCTGTACCATCTGCATGTTTGGTGATGTGGCCAATTATCTGTGCAGAAAGTGGAGAAGATGTTGGCTTCCTTAAACTACATCAGGTCTCTCAGGTTTACTACTGATGTTTCCTACTTTCAGTTCTTAAACCGAATCCATGATGTGGAGCTGTCCTTGTCCTCACAAGGATTGTGGGATGTGCCGCACCCCTGGCTTAATCTCTTCATACCGCGCTCCTCCATTTCAGTCTTTGACTCTCAGGTCTTCAAGCAGCTTATCAGTCAAGACTTCAGTGGGCCAATTCTCATCTATCCTGTCAACCAAGACAAGTATGTGTATAGTATTTCTTGCAGATCGTATGTTCATCAGTTGATTCTTGTCTTTTCCAAGATAGTCCAAATGTGATTTTTGGTACTTCAGCCTTGGATATGCTCTTTGTGTTTTGATAATAATAGGAGAACTTCCTTGCAGATGGGACAAGCATGCCTCTGCAGTCATCCCAGAGGAAAGGGTGTTCTACCTTGTTGCTTTGCTTCGGAATGCTCTCCCTTCATCTGGGCCTGGCCTCAAAAGTCAGATGGATGACAACTCTAAGATTTTGAGGATATGTCATGACCTCAACTGCAAACAGTATTTTCCAACATACAATACTCCAAAACAATGGGAGCAGCATTTTGGAAGTCGTTGGCAGAACTTCATCAGACTGAAGAAGATGTTTGATCCTCATGCCATCCTTTCTCCAGGTCAAAACATTTTTTGTAGAAATCAGATTTTGGCCACTTCCAGATGACAAAATCAGTGTTATCTAGAGGACATGAATCTTGAACAAATATGTGTCCGTGGCTTTAGATATCAATCAAGCTCAATTAGTTTCTTTGCAAACCCCAACACGTCACAGTTTGGGAGCTTGGAGTTATTGCAACATTCCTTGGATTTGACAGAAGGACAAAGCAAGGCCCAATTCCAAAGCTACATCAACACTTGCAGTATCTTTTGAAAGCTCTTGAGTGAATGGGGGAGCATATCATGAAGAGTCTTCTGAACTTGTATGAAGAGACAAGGGAAGAAAGATAATTCTTTCTAGACCATCTCTTCTCTTCCATGTTGCAGGGTGGAAAAGCTTTAAAACTTTTCTCAACAGCAAATACAACTAATTGAGACAAATACTCAAGGATGGAATCTACACCAGGGTTTTGATTTCAGGTATTTATTGAGCCATCACTTTGACAGATGGATGGTCCAGGATCAAAAGAGCAGGAGTTTTTGAAAAACTTAAGCTACAAAGTAGTTGATGGAGATCTACAAAATTTGTGATGGGTCAAGGGGAAAACTCCTAGTTTGCCAACTTGGACTGATTGAGTGAACTCATCACCTTACAGAGTAGCCCATAGGGCTACTACCATAATTTGGAGGTGCCCATGGTCTAACAGTTGTTACAAGGGCTCTGTTGCCTAGCCTTCTTAATGTTTGACGGGACAACACCCACATGGCTTTTTGATGACCTATTGACACAAGACCCCTACTATAGTAGGATGTGCTGTAAGATGTGACATGTACCATGGCTTAGTGGTGACTTGAATCCCAATGACTTTGTAAGGTGGTCACACAGCTTCACCACTTTGGTTGTTGGCATGAGCTTGTAACAGACTATGATTGTCCACAATTTGCCCTTGTTGCTCACAAGTATGGTCCCTTTGACATGATCATGTTTCACCCAAATTGTCAAGGGGATTTTGAGGACGTCATCTATTGTATTATGCAATGTTTTGCAGTTTAGTTTCTAGAGTTTTTGTTGGAGGCAAATAGCACTTTGTCTACAAACTAGAAATTTTATTTTATGCCCATTGGTGATGATACCTATTTCAATAGCCCTTGTGGCATGGTTGCCATCACTATTGATTTGGTTGTGATAATTTTGGGCCTTCAGGATTGTGAGGTTACTCTTGTCATTGATTTCAATCTGTGCTTGTATTGAATTGTACATCTAGCGGTAACTTATTGCTTTTCTTGTTGCCATTTTGTTGAAATTCATGATCAAGTTCTTATATTCCAAGACACTGCTTTTATTTCAACTCCACAAATTGTTTTTGAAGTCTGAAAATGAGCTTCTAGTGAAGGTCATTTAGTAGTATATATTTCCCACTTTGTACTATGGAATAGTTATCCAACATGATCATGTGATGTGTAAGAGAAAAATTACACTTGTTAGTTGGGATTTATCAATGTTTTCATGCCTAAATTTGCTGCAAGAGCTTCAATTGATCAGACAAAAGGTAAACTTAATCTTTCTTTTGTCACCAATCACAAATAAAGTAAAATTGCACTTTTGGGGGATGTTTTGTTTGTCTTCCTTCTTGTCAACAAACCCCAGATTTGCATAGTTTTGTTTTTGAATGAGACCAACATTATGCCTTGTTGATAAGTAACATAGAAAATGATTGTTATTCTAGATTACTGAGTTGTCATTAAAAATCTATTCCAAATTTGTAAGTCAAAATTCAAATATGAATGAATTTGCAAACTTGCTCTTAGTGTTGAGAGATAGCCTATTCAGCCTCTGTAAAAATTAAGAGAAGAAAAGCTCTTGAAATTTAATTAGATGTTGATATGCTTGTTTGACTGCCATACCCAATACCATTGGAGAAAGTTTCCAACCATAATTTGCTCCCCTTACCTTTGCAACCTTAATATTTCATGCCATGATCTTTTGTTGGTATACGGTATCTTAAGATTATTTTTATAGTTGACTATTGAGTTGGACACAAAATTAGTAGGAAAAAGTGAATATTTCACCCATTACAATTTACAAGGTCATATTATACATTATACAGTAGGTAATGCTTCCAAAAGCTAGTTGATAAGGCATTTCACACATTTCATTTGGTGTTGATTTATCCATGTATAAATGTTACTTGAGAACCAAAGTGATTTTTCTAGAGATATATTTTCTTCTGTTTGGTTTCATGTATGAAGATTGTTTGTTATATTATTATGTCTAATTCTTTTGGCACTGAGAAAAATATAATTTTGGTGAGGTCATTCATGTTAAGTAGTCTTTTAACTATCTTAATAGTTGAAAATTTTGAGATCTGGTTTGTGGAAAGTCTTAAAATAGGTTTGGTTCCAAATGATATAGTATATTGAGATTTTATAGCCCTTGCTCTCAATTTTCTTTGCCATTACTCATGTTGCCTTTTCACATGTTTGGTTTGACATCCAAATCGTGGAAGCATGGACACCTGATGCTCCTCAACGTGGAATCATCTTTGATTCTAATTTATTAGAAATGTTTTCCCTAGCTTTAACATTGGAACTTGGAAGAGAGAAATTTGGTTAGGAATGAATTAATATCATTTTCCCATATTTATAAGTATTTAGATATTATAATATATGAATATTCATGATCAGGGTTTTTTTTTTTTTCAATTTAGTGATATCAAAAACTTGGCAAAGTTTTCCACAAAACTGGGCCAAGTTTTCCACAAAACTGGGCCAAGTTTTCCACAAAACTGGTAAAAATAGTAGAATTAAAAATTTCCAAAACTTTCATAAATTTTTAGTAAAAAACAACAAAATTTGTCCAAAAAAATCACTGATCTGCAGGTAGCATGATAAGATAAAATGTCAATATGGTTTACAAATTAGTTTGATTTTCATACTCCACTGGTGATATTTCCATGGAACTTCTGAGAACATTTTTTCCACTGTCCAATGGCTGATCATAATTACTCATCCTCTTAATTTCCTACCAGTCTAGCCCAATGGCTACTAAAAAGAGCAATATTCATTTGATGTGGTAGAAACATAGCAATGCTACAAAATCATTGAACAATAAGTGATTGAAGTTGTGGTAAATGCCATAATAAAACACTATAAATCCAACGCCAATGTAAGATGCATTCGCATCTTGACTGAAGGAATTTGGATTTGATAATTAGCTGCTGTTGACAAGCAACGCTCACCATATGTTGGAGACCCAAGAAATGGAGGATGAGGTGTTCTTCAAGGTAAAAGTGGAGGAGGGACATGCTCACAAGCTTGCTTCTAGCTAAGTTGATAGGTTACTTTATGAACAACCACCCATATGTGCTTCTAACTTGCAAAAGCTTTTATGCATTTTTTATCATTTAAAAAAAAACATTTGACTGTCTTCCAATTCTTTGGACATTTTCTATAGTCTAACAAAATTGAAGTTGGTAAAATATGTTTTGAAGAAAATGTTATGCACAATGAGCAAACAAATTGGCACATGATATAACATAATTTAGTTCCAATGGCTATGGTATCTTCTGATGTTGTACCAACTACTACCAGATCTTCTAATATTGTACCAGGTGTTTCCAACACATATGTTCCCATACATTCATAAAACCCACGTAGCAAAACCAATTAGGATTTGAATCAAAACTAAATCTCAAATTCCAATTTTTGGATACACTTGCTCAACATGAACTTTCTCTACTTGAATAATTTTTTACCATATTGGTTGGTCCAAACTTAAGGAACTTTTTCCTACTGTATTAGTCATTTTTTGCATCTTTTGATCCACATGGTAATGAATCATTGCCTTGCATGGTTGCCAATGTTTTTGTAAGAACTATTTTCAAGGTTTCAAATTATATTATGGCACTAGGTTCTTGTTCAAACCCATCAAAGAGACCATGTATCCAACTTACAAGAACATGCTACTATCATCAATGTAAAGCACACACAAGAGGGCATTCCATTCTATGAAACGCCTGCCACAAGGTGGATCCCAAATAGTGGGCCCTCCTCCTATGTGGATGGCATGTGGGGGGGTCTTGCACCCAAATTCACCTTGGTGTTGCTCCTTGTGGATTCCATTCTATTCCATTCACATGCCTCCCTAAACACCTATGTCACCTGCACATGGAAAATCACACACTTGGTGAAGCTACAACATTTAGACTTGTCTTGTAACCCATGGCTAATCATGACCTCTAGACCAGTGGGATTGAAACATGTTGAGGACTTTTAAAATAGTCCAAGGCCTTGGCCCCCTTCTTCAAACCCTCATTTGATAGCACCTATGCGATTCGTGAGTTTGTCAAACCGGGAGTTGAACCCAACCTAACACTTAGACTCGTAACCCAAGCTACCATGGGGGTCGCCCTTCGAACTTAGGACCCAATTAGGCGAATCCTTGAAGGCTCGTGTAGAAAGGCATGTCATTCTCCCCCACTTTAAAGATGTCAACATTCTTGTTGATGTTATTTTGGGGTGACCACCCTTGGAATTTCCACTAATTTTTCTTTTTTTACTTAATGGTGGTAATTACTTTCCAATCAAAGGAGCCCATTCACCCTATATCTTTGTGTTTTCAGTGCAAGGAGTAGAACATGTGTGTCTTCTATTTTCACCCAATGTGCTCACTTGGTGTCTTTTCAAAATCCCCCCTATTTAACCATCTTTTTTCATCTTTGGAGTTCATTTTGAGTCTAGTTTAAAAGTTCTAATCATCACATCAGATGAGGGTTACAAACACGTCAATAGATAATGTTGGACTGGGCTTTACGGTCCAAATCCCTTTTACACAAGTGGGACATGATTCACAAGTTCATGCACAAAAAAACTAACTTTTCCACTAAGGGATGTGGCATTTTATTCGCACGCATCACCACCCCGATCTTGCCTGATTGAGCATGGGAGTTGAGTTCAACCCCAAATCCATTTATGTTAGTTGTCATTTTTCCTAGCCACTTCTTCCATCGTGAACTTTAACTTTTTCGTAGTTGACCATGCTCGTGAAAACCCTTTAGTGAGAATGATTAGTTTTGTTATTTTGTGGGCATTCTCCCCCACTTTAGAGGTTGATGTATTCATCAATAGTTAGGTTGCTTATAGGTGGGTCTTTTTTTTCTTCTTTCGGGTTTTTTTCATTTTGAATTTGTGACCTTTTTCTTGTTCAAACTTGTTTACCATTTTTGGTAAGTGGTTGAAATGAATTGGTTTCATCCATATTGCCTCCTTATGATGACAACCCTTGTATTTCACCACGTATTATTTGCCTCTAAGGCATGTCTGTTTCATGCAAAACATGCCTTTGATTTCAGCAACAAGCCTATGTTCAATGGCATCAACTTTTAATTGCACTATTTTCATCATGTAGAAACAACTTAAGTTTCAAAACATGAAGGGTTGGATGTGCCACAAAATTAACTAGTAACTTTAGGGTATACACATCAAGATGTGGCTTATGTAAAATTTCATAATGCCCTGTGTACTTGGCAATGAAATGTGGGGCCAATCCATCAAGCATTTAAAAATATCGAATGTTTAACCACACATGTTGCCCAACTTCAAACTCCACATGCTTTCATGTTTTATTGGCATGTTTTTCATACCATTTTTAAGCTTATTCCAAAAGCTTTTAGGCTCAGGCATATTTCTCTTCATGCCCCTTGACCATCCCCACAGCTTCCTTGGAGTGATATCTTCATCCCACAATAATGAATAAGTCCATCAGCTTCCTAGTTTTTTTTCCCAATGTTAATTTAAATGGAAACATCTTAATCACCAAGTGCATTGTGGAGTTATAACAAAACTTCGCTAGGCTTAAATGTTTACCCCAATCTTTCTTATTGGCATTCATATAGTTCTTGAAATATTGATTGAACACCCCATTGACCCTTTTTGTTTGGCCATCAAATTGTGGGTGGAATGTCATACTAAATGACAATTTTGTCCCCACCTTTCGGAACAAATGTTTCTAGAAGCCCATTGCAAATTGGGCATCCCTATTGCTCATGATAACTTGTGGCATTTGGTGATGCTTGACCCACATATCAAAGAACAACTTTGCCAAGTCGAAAGTTGTTGTGATTGTTTTAGTTGGAGTCGTTTTCACCAATTTGGTGAATCAATCAACTACTTAAAGAATGGTGTCCATTCTGTTCCATTCGAATAGTTGGGTCATGAAGTCCATGGAAACATTTTCCCATGGTTCATTTGGGATTGGTATAGTTCTATACAATCCGTGCTTCTTTTTATATATGGATTTTGTGTTTTGACACTTTACACAAGTGCGCACAAAATGCTTTACATCTTGTTTCATTTTGGGCTAGTACAACCTCTTTCCTACGGCCACTTTCGTGGTTTGTTTACCATAGTGCTTCGCCATGGGCATGTCATACTCTTCTTGCATGATTCTTCATGCATAACTTCCCTGTTGGCACATAGATTTAGGACTTCTTCCATTTAAACAATCCTTCTTTTAAGGTGATGCCTTTCACCTTCCTTCATTCACGCAATTCTTTAAAATGGTGTTGAGCAAGTAGGTCTTGCATGTAGGCCTCTTTTATGTTCCTTTCTAGGTTGCTTTCCTTTTGGAAGATGGCCCTTAGTGCTTGAATCTTGGTTGAAGGCTTTTCCACTTGAAATTCCTCCTTCCTATTTAGTGTATTGGGGACCACATTGAACCAACCTTGTTTGTGGATCAATTCCACATCCAACAATGCCAAGGTATCATGCCATTTCAATTACTTGGTTGAAGCCCTTGGTTGGGTTTCAAAATATTTCAAAAGGAAATTGTCCGTAAAGACTTTGGTTTCATGCATCCCCAAGTAGTGTTGCCATGTTTTCAAGCAACATACTACGATGTACAATTCCTTCTCTTGAGTTAGCCATTGTAATTGTGTTCCATAGAACTTTTTACTTTCGAAAGCAATTAGGTGTCCATTTTGTATGAGCACCCCATTGATAGCAAAGTCATTTTGATCTGTGTGAACTTCGAACAATTTTGTGGAATCCATAAACTTCGACACAAGGGTAGATGAAAGCTTTTCTTTCAAGTTTTCAAATGCTCTATTTTGCTCCTCCTTCCATTCAAAGGACAATTTTTTTAAAAGGAAATTTGAAAGAAACTTTGCCAACTATGAAAAACCTTTTATGAACTTTCGGTAAAAGTTAGCCAAGCCTAGGAAGGATCGTATTCCTTTGATCGTGATTGGCCTTTTCCAATCTCTTATGGCTTGCAACTTTTTAGGGTTGAGCCTCACCCCTTCCCGTGACAAGATGTGCCCTAGGAAGTTTATCTCCTTTTTTGCTTTCTTGGCAAAGAGTTTGTTTTCACAGAACTTGGTCAAAACATATTCCAAATGTTCTGTATGCTCTTTTGTTGTCTTGGAATACACCAAGATATCATCAATGTAGATGATCACAAACTCATCCAATTTGCTTTAATACCAAATCTCACACCCAAATTCGCCTAAAGGTCATTCTCTGCCACCTCCATTCTGTTCACATGCCTCTTTAAACACTTATGCCATTTGCACATGGAAAACCACACACTTGTTGAAGCTATGACATTCAAACTTGTCTTTTAACCTAGGGCTAATCTTGACTTCTAGATGGGTGGGACTTTTCAAGTGGTCCAAGGCCTTGTCGATTGGGAGTACCATCTCTTGTCTTCCAGCCTAATTGCAAACTTGTCTAGTTTGAAGACTTATCGAATTGAGGACATCATCACAACTCCTTTCCTCAAATCCTCACTATATAATGTCTATGCGAATTGTGAGTTTGTCATACCGAAAGTTGAACCCAATCCAACATTTAGACTTGTAACCCAAGCTGTCACAAGGGTCGCCCCACGATGGTTCGGACTTGGACCCCAACTAGGCAAATCCTCACATTTGAACCTTCACCTAGAAGGGCATGTGAGAAGGCTTGTGAAATTTCCCTCCCTACTTAGGGGAAGGTCCACTCCTACTTTACATTAGGTAAATGCACTGATCCCTACACAAAATTGAAGGTGACTTTCATTCATCATTGTTGCAAGATGGAAGAAGAATCAATTTGAGCCCTTGATCACCATGAGTTTTACAATGGACTATCCAATACAGCAAGAAGAAGGTTCCTCCCCATTACACATCTCCTTTGGTTTTAAAGATATTCCCAAGCTCTCAATGGACACACACCAAGACATCTAAAATGCTGAAAAACTTCAATACTATGTACTCAAGATATTTCTCAAGAAGTTCCCAGAAACAAAACCCTCTTTTGTCTAAAAGCCTTGCTTTTGTATTTGTTAATATAGGTAGTGTGATCCTGAAATAACTACTAGGGTCTTACACCTATCTAAACCTTAAGTATAGAAACCCTCCCCCTCCTCTGCCACATGATCCACACATGTTTTAGGCTCATGATAGCCCTTGCCTCATGCTTTACAATAGGTAAAGTCCCTGGATGCATTCAGAATTTGCAGAGCCTAACTCAGCTACCGCCTCATGCTAGGCCCCTTATTTTGGGAATGCCTCAACTTTTAGGCTTTACCCTACACAAAGCAAACTCCACAAGTAACATGCCTGAACCTCAGGACCAGTTTGATAATGTGAGGAGCACATGTACTATGAGTAAAACTTTAAAGTATAGTCAGAGAAAGATGTGAAAAAAACTCCAAATTCTTGTTGGAAGCTCTTTGCAATTTGCATGTTGTTTGCATGCAACATGTTAGTACTAATCCATTAAGACAACTCTTTAAAACAATTCAAAAGCACCTATATGAACAATCCTTCCTTAAACCTGGGCAAGCCTACAGACAATCCTATTGCAACATTTAAGTGTCAGTTTACGAGGTTAAGACCTCAAAACAATTCAAAGAACCTATTTGAACAATCTCATTGGCCATAGATTTTTCCTTTGCACTTGGGGGCAAGTCAACAATGCTATTACAACATTTAAGTGCCAGTTTATGGAAGTTAACACCTCAAAACAATTCAAAGTTCCCATTCTAATGATCTGGTTAACCATATGAGCTTTTTTTCATCCTTAAGCACAAGCCTATTCCTTAGGCCCGGTATATTTTCGTTTAGTTTCTACTACAATCCTATAACCCTTGTCTATATGCAGACACAATTAACAAGACATAAAAGGGAAACGAGAGTGTGTAAAGTGCTGTTGATCGAGCGGTGGATTGCTAGATGAATGGTGAGCCTCACAGATGTGAGAAAGCACCAGGGCCACAAACTCGTGACAAGGATGTCGAGGATTTTGTTCCAATTCTAGCAATTTCAAGTGCATTTGTCCGTGTGGATAAGCATATTCAAAATCTGCTCCCTTTGCAAGAATTGTAAACTCGTGGAGAAACTCGGAAGTAGAAAATGTCTGCCTCGTGTGCGAGGTGAGGAAATTGTTTTGTTGTTGTGTGTGTGATTTGTAGTGTGTGCGCGCGCGCGTCGTGTGACAGGGAGAGATCATGGCGTCCACCACTGCAGCAGCGTTAGCTGCATCGCCAACCGTAGTGAGCTCCAGCAGTTCAGGATGTAGTAGCAAGCTCAGCTCCATGCCTAGTAGTAATGGCGGTGGTGGCACCTCGTACTTGCAGCCACTCTTCTGGACCGGATCCTGCTTCCGGGGCTCTATTGTGGTTTTGAAGGCGAGAGGACAAGAGTATAATTGGAGTAGGCAGTCGGGGAATGCAGCTGGCGTCGCTAGAGCTGCGGTGAGCGTGGAGCCTCCAGCTCCCAAGCAAAGGAGGAGCCAGTATGAGATCGAGACTTTCACCGGCTGGCTTTTGCAGCAGGAACAGAAAGGGATCATCGATGCTGAATTGACCATCGTGTTGTCTAGCATTTCGCTTGCGTGCAAGCAAATTGCGTCTCTGGTGCAAAGAGCTGGTATCTCTAACCTCACAGGCTTGCAGGGAGCTTCAAATATACAGGGAGAAGATCAAAAGAAGCTGGATGTAATATCTAACGAGGTGCTTTCTCTCTTTCTCTCGCTTTGGACAAAAGCAGAGTCCAATTTGCGTCCAATTTTCCATCTTTTCTCGCTCGTGTGCCAGTAGTACGTCTGAAAATACTCCATAGGAAAGAAGAGTTGGTTGCAATTTGATTTGAAGGTCGGAAATTCAGCAATCCTCCTGGATGTGCGAATTGAGCCAGGACACAATTTCTCGATATCTGCTCAAATTAATAATTGGTTGTTATGAGCCTTGTTGCAAGCTTGAATCTTGAAACCAGAATTGAGACTGGAATCTAATGGAGGCTACTCATGTGATCAGACAAGGAAACAATGAAAGTTTTTATGGACCTGAAAATGATTATAATTTCCTGGCATGTATGAAGCTATAAGCCATCTCTGTTTTAGACTGTAGATATGCCATTATGTAAATGAGGAACATATTTCATATTCTACTTTTTGGCACAGGTATTCTCTAGCTGCCTTCGAACCAGTGGGAGGACAGGCATCATTGCCTCCGAGGAGGAAGACATTCCTGTTGCTGTTGAGGAAAGCTACTCAGGCAATTACATTGTGGTGTTTGACCCCTTGGATGGTTCATCAAATGTCGATGCTGCTGTGTCAACAGGATCAATCTTTGGTATTTACAAACCAAATGAAGAGTGTTTGACAAACCTTGGCGACTCTCCCACTGTGAGCATCTATTTCATTAGGGCCATCTCCTCTCTGTCCTGCTTGTCTGGAAACTGCTGACAGGAGAAACTGCCTTTTGAAACCTTCCGCTGTACACACACAGTGTGCAATTGTTTTTTGTGTGGCAATTACAAAATTGCCTTGTGAAATCCTGATGTAGATCCATCCAAAATTGAAAGGGAGATTTGGTTGTAATTACTGGGGATTCAACCCTCAAACTCCTCTGCTTCCCACATTGCTGTAAGGCTGGCACCAACCAATCTAATAAAAGCAGACATAAGGTTTAATTCTGCTTTGATTTCAGTCCAATGGTAGTTGATGAAGAAACTGAAGTATACAAACCTACATCTCTTTGCCAGTCTTTGAATATATTTTTAGAGATGAACAGACAGCAAGCTTGCAAACTTGGTGATGCTGAAAGAATTTGACCAATTGTGTTTCTACTTCATGGTTATTGGTTTTGCAGATTGACGAAGTTGCAGAGAACTGTGTGGTAAATGTCTGCCAACCAGGAAGCAATTTGTTGACTGCTGGCTACTGCATGTACTCCAGCTCTGTCATTTTGGTTCTATCGGTTGGGAAGGGAGTGTATGGCTTCACACTTGATCCTCTATATGGAGAATTTGTGCTCACACACAAGGACATTCAAATTCCCAAGAAAGGCAAAATCTACTCTTTCAATGAAGGTAACTATGCTCTCTGGGATGACAAACTCAAAAAGTATGTCGATAGTCTGAAGGAGCCAGGCCCCAGCAACAAACCCTATTCAGCTCGATATATTGGAAGCCTTGTTGGAGACTTCCACCGAACTATGTTGTATGGAGGCATTTATGGTTACCCTGCAGACTTGAAGAGCAAAACAGGAAAGCTGCGATTGCTTTATGAATGTGCCCCCATGAGCTACTTAGCTGAACAGGCAGGTGGCAAGGGCTCTGATGGTCACAAAAGGATTCTTGACATCCAGCCTGAGCAGGTTTGTAATTCTGATCACCCTCTACTTTGATCTGCTTTTTCTAAGTCCATCAGGAAGCATTAGCATGCAGGCTGTGGTGTTGTCAAAACCTCAACCAAATCAATGCACATGCATCATGATGATGGACATTGATCTTTGAATCACCTGATTGGGTTTTGGGTATGCAACTGCAACTAAAGATTCATGGACATTGCATGGGTGATCTTTTCCAGGTGCATCAACGAGTGCCATTGTATGTGGGCAGCACTGAAGAGGTAGAGAAGCTGGAGAAATACTTGGCATAATTATGCAAACATCTGAAGAGTCTGCCAAGAAGACTCTTCTTGATTCCATTTCCATTCCTCATGTCCAAACTTGACCTCACTTCCCATCTTTTCTTATACCATGAAACATCTCCACTCTTGTATTTGGAATATTTTTTGAACAACGTGAAAACATTCTTGGAACAATGGCTAAAAATGAGTTGTATCAACTAAATCCACAATTACTGACAGAGGATGAATGTCATGAATTCTAGCAGATGTAGATGAGCTAATGTATCACGATGTTTGCTGCCTGTATAGTGAAGGAATAAACAATGAATATCTGGTGGAGGAAAACAAATTAGATTCTTCAGATGAAGATGTATTTCTTCTAGAAATCTGTTATATTCTCAGGGTACATAATAAGGAAAATATTGGTGCTGCTGGTGCTTCAATCTGAAGAAATGAATATGGACAATTTCTTGAGGGTGTAGTTGGCATGCAATACCAGCTATACAAACCCCGAGAAGATTGCAGATAATTATACATCATTTGAAGAATTATACAAGCAGAGGAAATTGTTGATCTGCTAGTTGCAAAACGATCCCATTCACATACACTTCAAGGCAAGCAACAACTTCTTTCTGCTGAGAAATGGTTACCTTCTTGCTAACCTTTTCTTTCTAAATTTCAACTTCCCTTCAAAGAGAAACTATGGCCATTATGGAGCATAATCCATTGGTAACTTTCAAGTGACCAATGCTGATTTCACAAGACATTAGAGAAAAGCTGCAATACCTCACTGTTGGCTAATCTGCTCCTTATTTTGATATCTCTGAAACCAATTCCAATCACTTTAGCCTTCTTTCAAACTAGTAGACAATGCACTACCATAGAAAAAAGGTTCCAAGTCATCATAAGTATTATACTAAAAATTACTGGTCATATTTCTGCACTTTGATAGTCTGTAACAATGGAACCAGCATTAACCTTGAGATCCACTGCCTGAAAAAAAAGATCCAAATTAAGAGGCGAGGTTGAATCTGAAACTATCTAGCATTCGGCTTTACCTGCCAGAAGTTACCAAAATTGAATACATTCCCCTCTCCAGTTTCTGCAGCAGGCACTTTCCTCTCTTCATCTGTATTGTCTTGAAAAACAGAAGGAAGCTTCAATTGTGGCAGCATATTCCCTTTCAAAATCTCATCATTGCTTTCATCTTCCTCATTGTCTTTCCCACTACTAAATCCATCACTCACCATCTCCCCCAAACTCCCCAAAGGATTCCTCACAGTGTCTGTGAACCTTCTCCCAACCTTCACAAGTCCATACCTCCATACTAGTGTCACAACAAGCATGAATCCCAAAATCCAGTGTGTAGTTCTATTCTGCTTCACAATCTTCTTCTCCGATGAACCTTCCTCTTCATCAACATTGTTCTTATCATCATCCTTATTAACATTATGCTTGTTTCTCTGCCTACCAGGCAGTCCTTTGTACTGCAAATTCTCAGTAATTGAAGATGATAGTGATGGAGAAAGTTTTTGGAGAAGAAGCTCAATTGCCTCTGAGTTTTTAGCCACTGAGGCAGCTGCTGCTTTAGCTGCATCAGCTGCTGACAAGGCTGCTTGTGTTGCAGCTTCCACCATCTTACTCAGTTCATTCTTAACTGGTTTCCTGTCTCTGCTGCCCCCTTGGATTGTTGCACCAGTTTGAATCTCTCCCGACCTTCCTTTTCTTAGCTTTTTATCCATCCTCAGAGAATGAACCTGCAGAAAAGATAAGGATGCTTCCAAGTGACTAACCCATTATCAATGCACAATGGTTTGGATCTACCAGCTTCTTACACATAAAAACCAAGACCTGGAAATAATTAAAAATATAGTCCTCCCCATGTCTTGTCCTCAGAGTCACTCTTGAATCCTAGGTTAAAGATCCTGAGGACAGGGTTGATGTGTGCAAATGTGTGCCATTCCTGACAACATGAAGTTAAGTACTTATTGTTTGTCTCTACAAGGTCTCAGTTCCAAAAGTCTTGTCAGAATCCCATTCATCTCTAACCTTCAATTTTTGAGGGCCACTCGTGTGTACACCAGTCCAGTAAACCCTCATGGTGTTAGACCAAAGCAAACATATCAGTGAAGGAAAGAGTTGATTCTGGCACACTAGCACATGTAACCTCTGCAACAGAAAGCAAACAAGCACTTGTCGATTGTCCCAGGAACTGAATGAACATACCTGATCAAGCAGCTTCGCAAGCAACACCATTTCCATCTCAGCATGTGGTATGTCCTGATCTTCAAGCAAGACTAGGGGCTGTTGGTCTGCCCTTGATGGTTTCCCATCATTTGATTCCCTTGGCTTGACCTTACCTCCAAGCATGTGGAGCAGAGCTCCTTCAACAAGATCCAAATCCTCTTTGTTGCATTTTTCCACAATTCGAACCCCGTCAGTTTCTGTCTCCGTGAACCCTGACCCTGCAGACCTGTCAAGGTCTGATGCTCCAGGAGTACTCTCAATCTGATTGGGTTCATCAACTTCGCTAGGTATCGGGAAATTTGAATGCTCATCATAATTGGCAGCGTTTGCAATGTTTGTTGGGAGAGATGAAGCCAGAAACAAGTGAGCTGCATCTCCCCATTCACGTTTTCCGGATTCCTCTGCATGATTCTGCTGCAAATCAAAGATCGTAAAAAAACTCTCTATGCAAGGATGGAAAAAAAGACGTGTGTTTCAGTGTCGCTTGGAGTACGTCAGACGGGAGTTGACAAACTCTTGCAAATGAGTGGATACTGGCTTAAGCAGAGGGTGGAAATGAGGGGATACCCACCAATCTTGCATTCTCCTTCGAGTCTGCTTCGTGAGTGCTCCCATTACTACCCTCCATAACATCTTGGGCCCTGTACCCATGGTCACTTATGAGAAGAACTACTCTAGGGTAGTGTGTCCACTGTCAAATCGATGTTCAGCGAAGCTCATATTCAGCAGTTCAAGGACTCGTTACCGAACCCCTAGAGGTAAAGTTTCATTACTGAAGACTTGCTTATGCGAGAATCGTGTCGCATACACATAAGAAGTTCAAGGATGCACCAAAACGAAGGAGACTTAAATCTCACCCAGAATTATCTCTGGCACCCTGGTCCGTGGCTTGAGCCGCGGCTTCTGCAGAGCTACTCGCACCAGACAACGATCGTAAGCAAGACGACAGATGGGAATGAGTTGCCTGCAATGATGGGGCGGAGTTGAGTTTGCTGTCCCCCATGATAGCACCGAATGTTTCTCCAGGATCAGTACTACCATAGTACTGCGTAGCCCTTTTTCCGTTGAGAGATGACAATATTTTCGAAGACTGGTCAGGAATTCTGTCAAGGCTGGTGTTCCTACTGAAAAATGGAAAAACTAGGAGGCTTCAAAACCTCAAGACGCACAAACAAAAACTTTGGGTGATGATATGACCAACCCAGATTTCCAAAAGCTTCAAAGCGAGTGGAAAAAACAAGAGCATGGATAAGAAACCAGAGATTAGAAGAGATAACTGCAAAAATTCATAATCGTAAAAGACAAGGTAAGTATTTTTCGTAAGTTTGAGTTACTTGAATTTATGGATTTATGGAGCGTAAAAGTAAGTATTTGCTTAATCTTTCGAATTCGACGGTTGCCATGAGCTTCGCGAGGAGCAGGAAAGATAACACGTGAAAACAAGGCAGTGGTGGAATGGATGACGGAATTTGCGAAGGGGAGGGATCTTTATAGACCAAAGGTGATGTGGATATGTGAGTAGAGGTGGGGGATAGATCTGGATTCTGCACTTTCCACGTCTTACGTTCGAATTCGACGCTTCATCTAAATGGCCTCCATTTATAGGTAGCGTCAATGTGGAGGAGCTCGTGGTCTTGTAAAGGGATTGTGGGTTACTAGGCACGTCATAATTATCGCTTGGATCAGTGAAATACGGCGGACCGTGTGTAAACCTGATGAGTTCCAGATTTCCAGGTTCCACTGGGGATTTGCACCGATGAGGAGGAACTTGGGGATGGAGAGTGCAGCAATGAGGAGGAATTTGGAAATTGGGAGTGCAGTGATGAGGAGGAATTTGGAAATTGGGAGTGCAGTGATGAGGAGGAATTTGGAATCCAGTTATTGAAGTTGTTCTTAAATGTTGCCAATGCAAAAGACATGCAGAGTGCAAGGAGCTTTTAACAGGAATTTGGAGCTTTTAACACATGCTTCTCTCATATACCTGCTACAGGGTGCACAAGAACATTTCTCTATACATCTTCAGCCTTGCAACCTCATTCTCATACAATAGACTGGGTCCTGACACATGACTTGTTCAAGAGGACAAAGTGTATGCTACTCGCAATAGGAAACTGGTGGATGGATCCACATTCAATTACTTGTCAAGTTAGAGCTAAAATTGTATTCATGCAGTCCTTAAATATCAGGCCTACGATATTTCTGGTGATCTCACTGCCAAAAAGGAGTATTCAATTCAAAACACCTGCAAAATCTTTCTGTGCATTTTGAAATTGGTCAATGGAGCAAGAGTTCGTAGAACTTATTTATGGTGAGGTAATGCTATCAAACTCAACTTTGTTGATGCAAAACTATGGACTTGCTCAATAAAGGACAGGAGCAGGCTTCCTCCATGAACTGTGTACACAGTTTGAGCAAGTCTGACTTAAGAAATAGATCTCCTGTCATTGGCACAACAAACAGGTCCATGGAATAAGGTAGACCTTACCATCAGATATGTGTAAAGTGTCACATATAAGTTCAGAAAACAGAAACTTCAATTCAACCTAAATGACCTAGGTTGCCATCTAGTTCAAATGATAAAAAATGACAGCTGATGACTATCCTGCCAGCCATAGTTTTGAACATTTACATACACAATGCAATTTGTCAAACAAGAGGCAAAAGGGAAACTATGCAACCCATGAAAAATCTGCGCAACAGACAAAAGCTGCATAAACACCTCATTGCTGCAGTCCATGTACACTGTAGTTTGCAGACATTGAAGCTATGTAAGGCAGGACAGCTTAGGTCATAAGGACCAAAACAAAGGATCTATATTGTACATGGGTTGGGTGGATGTTTGATACCCATGGTTCAGTTCTTGCAACTAAAGACCAGAAATTTCAACCTTCACAATTTGTGCTCCAAGGTCAGAAGTTTCAGCTCTAGAGTCTAGGATTAAAACAGAAGCATCCAACTATGCTTGAGAAGTACATCCAATGTGCATATGAACGATGTAAAATCAATTGTTAAAAGGCTTTTCATTTTCACCTGCCATGACAGTTTTCATACTGTCCCTCCTCGTCTCACTGTGGAAACTGCCTCCAAAACATCCTGTTTGATCACTTTGGTATGATCCTTAAATAGGCAATGCTCCTCATCCAAGAGTGCTTTTCTTTGCATCATAGTCAGGTCCAATTGGCTGTGAATTGAGGACCTTCCATCACAAAAAACTCTTTGAGACTTTGAGATCACTGTATCTCTGTTAACAGGATCTTTTGAAGAAAGAAGTCCAACATTGCAGGGAACCTCTGTCACTACCAAGCAAGTTCCCTACGGACACTTTTGACAGCCTGAAGCATCCAAGATAAAACAGATGAAATCTGGAAATCTCATGTGTGCCTAGTTCATTGTAAGGTGTCAGAGTAGCTTCAAGGCAGATTCTGCAAATGAGGGGCCCTGGGCTCCAAACTTGAGGGAAAAAGCTGAGGCTTGCTTCAGTCAGACAGCATGTATAGAATGTATGCAAAAACGTTGGCAACTATGAATCTTATAAGCTCATGACTTGAAGGACGGCTGGAAAGCCTACATCATCTAGTAATGACTTCTACTGATCAAAGCTCACTCTACATTTTCATTCGTACTTCAGGGTCATCCATATCCAATAGTTCACTGCTTGCTGGTAAAGCAACCCTTGATGTCACTGGGAGCGTGACGAGGGGACAACCTACGCAACGGCAGGGATACATCGACCCCTGAAGCAAAACTGAAAAAATATGTGTGGCCTTGACATGGAAGATGGGCTCGCCTTCATTTGTTTCTGAGATTGCACAAATTTCGTGGCCAGCATTTCGTTCTGGCGCAGAACACTGCAATAAATCTGGCAAAGGAGAGAGAAATACTTTTCAACCGTGAAACCCTAATTCATCAAAGTGTCCCTCACAAGAACTTGAGTGAGAAATATAACCTAGGGGAGAGGTCCGCAGACGTGGTGCGAATTGCAGTGTGATCAAGATGGCAGGCCACTACCGGATGAGGTCCAGTAGCCAGCAGAGAGCCACAAGAAGCAGTATCAAACCCGTCCATGCTGTGCTGTATTGCAGTGGACAAACTCCCGACCATTGCCTGCGACAAATAGGGCACAAACATCGAATCCGCAATTATTTACTCTCCATCCCCTTCCCTTGCTCCCCACCACAAAATGTCAACAAAAAAACCATTTCCACATAGTAACTGCACGGAACCCTCGTGTAAACAAAGGCTGCATAAATTCCCTGGCCTCCATTGCATCGGTCATTCATGAATGCAACGAAGGAGATCATGGACTTACAGACAGTTGCTGTGACAGCAAAGGATAAAGAATGCACCCGCGTGCTTCCAATTTCCTGAAATCCTTTGCAATCCTTTTCCGTAAATTGGGATGTGCTATCTCAGCTTGCATGCCGCAGGAAAATAAGAGTAACTTAATGATTTAAACTTTGTCGTGGCTACCTACTGCTCAAGGTTCCTTAATTTTGCCAATGCAGCGAACAGCACCGCCAAAACCACCGGCAGACTAATGACTTTTAGGTCCATTTAGACCAAAAGCACGAGCCATTAATGTTGAGGTGCTACAGCAGAAAAGAGATCCACATAGACCTAGATAGCCAACCAAGAAACGAACCCTTAACACCCAAAAGCACGCCGCGTACTCAGAGCATTGCGAACTATTCTTAATAAGACCCTAAGCGCTTTGCGCACGCATTTTACCAGGGTTTTTTTGTTTTGTTTTTTTTCAAATTCGTGATGTAGCACAAATTGTGTTAATCCATAACATGATTTGTGCTCTCATCACACTTAGACTTCATTGGTAGTCAAAGTTACAAACGAGGTGAAAAGGACACCATTCACATATAAAAAGTTAAATTTTAGAAAAAAGGCTGGCATCCTCAATGGCACCCAAAGTTAACACAAAGTAAAATGCAATGTTTGTTATTCATGTATCTTTCAAAAATTTAGATTTAGAGCTAAAAAAGGAAGTTATGTAAAAAAAAATCAAAAATGGCCTTGTGATTGCCATCACTCACCTTGCCCTTCTATTTTACTATCATTGCATATCTTCCCCCTCAAATCAAGAATTGTGTAAGTGTGTTTTACAATTTATGTTCGAAAATCTAAAAGTGCTACAACGATACGAAATCTCAACATAGTTACAAAAGAGGATTTCTTTAATGCACAATGTCAACTTTCAACAACTACAATGATCCACCATAGGGAGGTACACATCATGCTTTCATGCTCTTGTTTTGATGTTGTTTATCTCTAGGTTTTGGTTGATTTTTATCAAAATGTTTTTTCATTTTCAAACCATAGCTTCTTCTCTACAAATATATAGATGAACATTCAAAATTGTCAAAAAAAAAGAAGGCAAAGAAAAAAAAAACCAAAGTTTAGATTCAACAAGTGTGAAAATGAAATCAAGAAGATCATGACAATTGAAATGGGAGCATGGCACGAAATAATGGTCCTCATCAAGGCCAAAAGGGATGAACACATTGCTACACTCGACAAAATTGATCCATGTGACTAGTTTGAAACCATAGTCGTGAAGTGAACCAAGATTTCTATTGTTGTCATGGCTGCAAGTTTTTTTTGACACATAATCAATGGATTTACTTGCCAGGATAAATGGAGATTGATTTTCAAGTAATTCAAAAACATATTTAACTATTATACTTGAATGATTTCAACAACAAATTGTTGATTAATTTTTTAAATTCTAACTTTGGCATTTGATTTTTGAATTTTGAAAATTCTGATAAATAATGGTTATATTAAATAATAAACAAGTCTTTTTCAAGGTTATGAAACAATATGGTGTGTCCCAACTGTCAGAGTATTAAATCTTTGCACCTAAAGGTTCTGCAGTTAAAGTCTTTTGAATTTTGAATGCTATACAATTGAACATTATGAAAACTATTGATCAATGGGTCCACATGACAAAACCATATTGCATTTGTCATGATTTTTTTGCTAATAACATATATGAAATGATTTTGGAATTTCAAGGAATCGACCAATCTCCAATCCCCCTCAATGTTTATGACTTGATAAGTAATGCAAACATTATTTATAAATAGATTTGATTCAATATAGAGGAAATGATTAATTTTTCAACTGGATTCAAGAGTGAGGATGTTGATGGCAGCTTGTTTGGAACACAAACTTTGACCAATAGTGAAAATTGGACATTTGGGGACAATGCACACGGTGGCTAAATTCTAGTTACATCACCTCATTCCCATTTTTAGTCCTTAATTAAAGTTGTGAATGAAGTTGCGAATCCCAATTAATTCATATCACAATGAATATTTCATTGCAAACTCCAAACAACCACCCAAAGCCCAAAGCTTAAACACCAAAGTTAATTAACAAAGAAGTTGAAAACACAAGAGCTAGGGGTTCATGCATTATTAGTAGCATTAGCATAAAGCACAAAATTGTTCATCAACACACATGAGCATGGCCAATGTGACACCAAAAAAAAAAAAAAAACCAAATGTTGGTAGATTCCACTCATTAAATCCATGACATTGTTTTGGCTTTAAAGGAAAAGGGCTTAAAAATGTAAAAATTTCTCATGGAAAAACAACAAGATTGTTTCAAAATTAGAGATTAAGCCATCAACTACACATAATTGAACATGGTCAAACTAATCATAGGGTTAACAAAGGTCATGGACAAGGTGCTAATAAATGACAAGGTTAACACTATGAGAAATCACACTTGTAAAAACCTCATTACCTTATAAACACCTAGTGCAATTGATGTGCAATTATATTACATCTATTCCATGGAAATTTACATAGGAAAAGGTCCTGAATATAGGATCTTTTGGATTTGAGGTCAAAATTTGACCCAATACCTACACAAGACTATATGAAAATATAGGAGAAAGGCTTGAATACATGCCCTTTTCCTATGTAAAGTAAAGCTCAAATTTTGTCACTTTTTGGAAATAGTGTCAGGCTAGCTAGTATGTTTTGTTGGTTGGAAGATCCTAATCCATCTTACTTGGTACCTTCCATGGTAGAAGTGTTAAAAGAAGGTGTAAAAAGAAAAATTTCTTGTGTAAGAATAATTCATAGTAGAAACACAACTTTTGTTAATCTAAAACACCATTAATTCCAACAACATACATTATCGAGACCACAAACCCAGTGCTACCAAAAATTCCATTGGTGCTATTAAATTGTCAGAATAAAGTTCAATGTTCAATGTGTGAATTGCCAATTGATACACACATGGTGATCTCTCCCTAACTTGTCATAATTGTAACAAATAATTTGGACCATGTACAGAACCATACATTAAAAATTTAAAATCTATTAAGGTATAGCTTGAGGTCAGAACCCTCAATGTTCGGTTAGTCCATGTGAGTTGTTAACCCATCTCCAACAAATGCAACAATGCAAAGAAACATTAAATTCTTTGATTGATAAACCCTAATTTCAGAAACTCTTGAATTCAATGTTTGAAACGTGGTATGAGTGACATATATCAAGTTGATTTAGAACCACGCATGAAAGAAATTTTTTTGTGTAGGTATGGGCCGTAGATATGTCTTTATTAAGTTCCCACTTTTGTTTTCATTTTTCTCATTTTACTCAACCCAAGGACACCCCAACTGAGGTTTCTAGTGTTCACTCAAATATTTAACCTATAACTTGGATTAAAGAGAAACTTAGCAAATATCTATGGAACCCAATTCAAATGCATACTTATCCTTTACATGCCCCTTTTTCTATAACTCAGACTTCTTCTTTTTCGTCATCAATCCTCAGCGTCAACCCTTTCTAAAATCTATTCCTACCAAGGATACATTGCTTGCCATAGTGTAGTTAGTGGTGTAGTGGAAATCAAATATAACAACTACCAATCATAACAAATAAAACCTACTATCTCCTGAAACTAATCATGACAGAAAAAAAAATTTGCTTACATTGTTTCTAAATTTTTCTTCTTATCTTGCCTTGCACCATTCTAGTCTTCAAGCCTCCATTCAATGTTGCACCTTCCTCAGCCATCCATAGCTTGGTGTCGAGCAATTCTACATAATACACAAACAAACAAGACTTCTTACCCATCCTCACATGTTTTCTTGAAATAGTTATTGCTGCAACTATCTTAGAGACACAAACAATGACAAAATGATTTTCGCTGTTAACATGCAAAAAGTTGACGACTGCTAAAAACAAAAATTAAAATTGTAAAAACTTGTTATGTTCACACAAGAATATTATCCAATTCCACTCTTGTCAGGTCATAGAAGATCCAGATTTGGTCATACAATGCTTTATGTGTAAGGTAAAGCCCTAAGGTGGGGGACATTCTCAAAACGCAAGGATAGATTTGGCCATACGATGCTTTACATCTAGGGTAAAACCCTAGGGTGGGGCATTCTCAAAATAACGGGCCTAGGACAAGGTGATAGCTGAATCTAGCCCCACATTTTGGAATGTCCCCCACTCTAGGGCTTTACCTATCATAAACCCTGAGGCAAAATTTATCATGTACCAAACCTATGTAAATCAAAAGGCCTATGAATGGGAGGGTTCTTATGCCTACTCCTCAATAGTGGTAGGGTTCTTACACCTACATGCATAATTTCCCTCCCATCCTTGAAGAGTAGGCATAATATCTCTCCCCATTTCTAGGTGGGGAATTGATGGATATAAAGTGCCCTTGGCATACCCTACAAATTTTCTCCGAGTGCTTTATGTTTTAAAAAGTACCCAATACCAGTACCAGCCTGGTATGAAAAAAAAAATTTCATACCAGCGTTCAGGACCGGGCTGGTATACTCAAAGGGCGATACCAGGCCAACAGTGGTTTGAACTTGTCACAACCCAGAGTCTTAAGCCACGAGCAGATCGTTTTTGCAAACAATCTTCCGCTTTGCAAATATTGTTTCGTGTGCAGGATGAGTCATTTGATAGTTACTGTTACCCAGGATTTCTTCATAACCAAGCTTGAGTTCATGTCGAAGGAGAGAAAGAAACAACCTCTTCTTCACACACAAAGCTGGCTAAAAACAGCAGGAGCATCTGATACGATGGCAAATATGAAGCTCAGAAAGATTCACCATCGTCCTCGATCCAGGAAAAGCAGCTCGGTTCACAAGGTATCTCTTAAACCAGCTGCTTAGCACTGTTATGTTGAATATTTTCTTTCACGAAAATCTATGATCCCTGGAACCTCGGTTTACAAGCATGGCAAAATACGTGGATGCTTGAACCAAGGAGCTCATTGGGTAATGGCTCTGGCCTTTACGGCAAGTTCAAACTTCTAACTGAAAAATTCCCTTACTGGATCTAGAACTTCTCATCTAGATGCACACACTTCTATGGAACATGCCCATCCACGACATGCACACATAATACTCCAGATGTCACTCACACTTTGGGTCAAGATCCAGCCAACATTTTATGCCCATATCCTACACCAATGCTTGGTCTCTTCCCTGTGGGCAGAGCCAACAACAGGTGACCATCTTGTACTCTCTGTTTGTAAACAGACAGAGTATAGGTATTTTGGTGGAACCCTAATTGTTGAACCCTGAGCGTTATTTTGCGCTGAAGTGTTGGATGAGGGGTCCTGCTCTGTGAAATTTGAAACAAGTAATTGGTACTCAATGGTTTCTCCCCTGTTTACTGCAGGAGGAGGCTCTGCACATGAATTTTCAGCAGAGTTTGGATCCAATCCAAGTTGCAGCAGATGGGCATTCTCATCACCTAAATTTGGCCATTAGGACAGTAAACTGTTTGAGGTAGTGCTGTCTGTCTATTCTAAATTGAAGGATTTCTGCTAACTTTAAAGAGAAAAACCAAAACTATGCAAGCTTGTTCACTTTGATGCCATACCCATACCCTGCAGTGATTCTGAAGAGCTTTTGATACCCAACTGCACAAACTCACCCTCACAAGCTTGTTGCAGCTTGAATGAGGATTCTATTGACTTTCTTGATTAGCTATGCCTCTTGAGTGCTAGCCGACATCAGGACTGAGTCTTCCTGTTGCTTCCAGAAATGTGAGAGGAACTAGGATGTAGAATTTTGTTTTATTTCTTGCCCTGAAGTTTTGAGCAGACTCTTGTATACTAATCTACACCCACTGTTGGGGGCTGATGGAGCCACTGGGGAAAATGGCAGCTAGTCATTGCCATTTGTGAAGGTGATTGTCTTCTACTTTGTCTTCGATATTCTCAAGGTTATGATTGCACTCATTCATTTTGTATTTGTTTGTCTGGAACTGATACATTGGCTAATCTTTTGAGTGTTCTTCTGGAGTTTTCTCTCCAATCTCATGGATATATTTGCTAGCAAGCTGAACAGCTTCATGGTCAAATGGTGAACCCAAAATTGACAATTCTACTAGTGGTGACTGGATTGTTGACCTTTTGCTTCACATGGGAGTTATAAGATGAAAATTTGCATTCTTTATGTAGGCATACAGGAGCATCATGCTCATGTATGGATATATCAGAATGTATCCAGACTTTTCTATGGCACTGTATGGTAGTACTTGGCATTTGCTGTCTACAAAGTTGGGGAGCAGACATTGCGGTTGCTGCAGTGATGCCCAAAACTGCAGGCTCCAAATGTGAAGGTGTGTTGCACTACTATGATGAAGCCTCAGGTCTGGAAGGGGAGGCACTGAAGGCGAAGCTCCACAAAATTGTTGCAGGTCATCAATCCATCTCTTATGCACAGGTGGCCTTCAAATGTTTCTATGCTTATGCTGATTGTCTTTTTAAGTGTGGTTGAATATTAAAATTTCACGTCTGTCCCTGCTCATTTTTATTGCATGGATACTGCTTTTCTATTCATTCTTCTTAACTTGCTCACTGACTTTGTTGTCTTCTCTTCTCTGGCAATGATTTATTTTCCTGAAATTTTGGTTTGATGAATCTAAGGTTTATCGACCTCTTTCTCACAGTTTTGGAAACATAGACACCTTTCTTCCATGTGATTCAGACATGAATGAAGTTTTATTCCAACATGTGGTTTTCTTGGCAGGTCTGGAATGCTCTGAAAGTGTTAGATGCTGCTGATGTGGAAAATCCAGAAACTACTTCTGATGTGTAGGTGCTCTTGATCTCCTTTTACTTTCTTGAGTGTGGAAGTGCCCTGTTTTCTTGTCACATTTCAAGAAAGAGCTGTTCTATTTCTTATATATTGGCTCTCTGAGCTATTTTCTGGGTGATAAACAATCCATTCTCCCTTTCTAGGGGCTCTCAAGCAGATGTTAGGGTGTCTTTTTTCTCTTCTGTCTTTCCTTCCTCCTACAGTTTTCTGTGGTTAATGACAACTTCTTTACAATGACTTGGAAGCATGAATTTGTAGACTTCCTCACATGGACCTGTGATGTGTCAGGCAGTGTGGAAATCTACAGTCAGAAACAAATTCCAAAGGACCTTGCTGGAAAACCACATGGCTGGAACCGTAATCTTTTACCACCCTATGGAATTTTTATGCTTTCATGCTTCTCTAAGCAGTGGTGCATTGTGAACTGGAGCATTTCTGATTTGGACTGATAGGTGATCCAGTTAGGCTGTCTCTTCTAGGTATCTGTCATTTCTTGAGATAAGGTATGTGCCTATCTTCACTCATTAACCATCTTGAAGTTCAAAATGTGTTTCTTGCCATTCTGAGCTGATCTGATCAATGGGGAATTGCAGGAGAACATTTGTGGCCTAGGTCTTATGGATTGGTGGAAGGCCAACCAGAATTCTCTGACTTGCATAATTTACGCCCAGCTGACACAAATGGTTAACTCAGTTTTCTTCACATGGATCTTAATTCTCTGATATCTTCTTACAAAATGTTTTAGTTGAGTTCGGCAGTCTTTCCTTTGTTTGCTATTTCCTTCAATTTCCTTTGCTTTACTTGAGATTTCCTTGCTGTCCTAGCTATGGGTTGTACTACTTTGTGAGGTTGTTTATTGTCTTGCTTTGTACTCATTGCAGTAAATTCATCACGTGGTAACAAGTTCTTTGGGGATTGCACGTTGAGTAAAGTGAAGTCTTGCATGGTACCAGCACATCAGGAGGCAGCACCAGACACAGCCACCGACTTCAATTCTTGGACTCCTCCTGCTCAGGTACTCGACTGTTCTTGGATTCTTTGTGCTCTGGTATCCTTCTATAATGGTAGATTACAGGCAATTTTGTTTTTAGTATGAGGGATTTACTGGACACTGGACTCAAGGAGGTTACAGAATTTAGCTCACAGCCTTCAGCCCACACAGGACTTCATGAAATTACACATGCATGGCATCCCATTCATTCTCTATATTGAACCACACCTGCACTATTGTTGACTGTCTATAGGTACGAGGGGATGTAGCACGAGCCTTACTATATATGGCAGTGCGCTATGGGAGTGAGCAGCCATCAGGAATTTTGTCTCTTGCATTGTCAGATTCTCCTAGTATGGGTAAAATATGATCTTTCCTAGTAGAAAGTCACCTCAATCATTGAGTAATCCAGACATGACCCATAGGCAATGAAATAAAGACATGCAGTGATTTGCTATGCATCATTTTGAAGGCCATTAAATTTTTGCATGCAAGCACCTGTGGATGTCTGCTGTCCATTTCCATCTGATTATTGAAGCATTTGATTGCTGGGGTGTGAACTGCTCTTGATTTCATGAACTACACAGCTCCACAGGCAGGTGCTCTAAATTAACCTCAGATATCATGTGACACAAGCTAGATGTGTACTACTGCATACTTGCCTTTTTCTCATGTGATCAATTGTTTATGATGGTCTCTAAAGGGCATCAAGGACTCCTGAATATCTGTGCCTCTGCTAAATTTGTCTTGCAGATATGTGGCTCTAATATGTTGAAGCTCTGTCATTTTCAGAGAAGGCAACAATGGGGCTACTATCGATTCTACTGCAGTGGAATGATATTGACCCACCATCTGATTTTGAGCTTCTCAGAAACACACGCATTTGTTCTCTCTTCCAAGGAAACCGCAACCCTTTTGTTGACCACCCTGAATTTGCTGCAAAAATTTGGCAGACTCCAGATTCTTCCAGTGGGAACCAGTTAGAGCTTTTTTCTTCTCTGAAAACAGAAAGCAGGTTTCAATCAGATGGTTTGCAAAATCCAGATTCTGCTGATTACAGCAAGTCACAATGGTCTCAGGATGCAGACACAGGGCCTAAATTCACCAGAACAGAGAAGCAACAATCTGCATGGATCAATGAGTTGCATTACAACAACAATGGCAAGGATAAGAAAGAGGTCTAATTCTTTAAACCTTAAAATGGATCCATCTGTTATGTAGGCTTTATGTCAGTGTCTTCTTTTAGGTTATATTTTTTTTTCCCTCTAAGTTCCATTGTGAGCCTATTAGATCATCTCGTCTCAGAACATCAGCAATAGAATTGTTTTTTCTAATGGGGCAGTGCATATTATGTATTTTCATAACACTCCACAGATAATTTTGTCAATTTTGTTCATTGTTTGGTCCAGGACAGATTGCAATGTATCCTATTAAATCATAGCAAATTTCCTTTTCTGTTGTTTGCAGTTCATAGAGGTGGTTGTGGGCCCTGACATTGACATCGCTTCACTAAAGCTTGTCCTATACAATGGAAATGGTGGCAAGGTCTACAGCACCCTTCCATTGATTGATCCAACAATCTTCAAAGTGTGTAAACTAAGTGGCACTGAGTTCACTTTTTTTACAGCAACACTTCCTGAAGGACAAATCCAAAATGGACCTGCTGATGGAATTGCCCTTGTGCAGCAACAGTTGGACTCTTCTGATATGCATGTCATCCAGTTTTTGTCATACCAGGGTACCCTTGTTGCAGCAGAAGGACCAGCAAAAGCTTTAGTTTCTCAGGACATAGGGGTAAGAGAGGGAAATAGTACCCCAATTGAGGGGTCTGTAGGTCTGACTGGTATTGGCCAAGATAAGTTTGAATGGGTCAGTTTTCCAAGGGCATCCCCAGGAGCTTTGAATGCTGGTCAAGTGATTCACAGTGCAACAAAGTAATCTTTCATGATCAGGCTGCTATGGTTTGGAGCCTTGCAGCTGGAGTCATGAATGGTAAGAGCTGCACTGTTTGAGTGTATATTTGTTTGCACATGCACTGACTCTCAGTTTCCATGAAGGCTTCATTATGGAGTAGAGAGCATTGAATGGGTCAAAGAAAGCTTTCATGGCATGTTTTAGTGCGGCACTGGTGAGGTGAGGTGAGGTGCTGAATTCAAAAACTTCCCAAACCAGCAAGCAGATATAGATGCTGTCTCAGCAATCAGAACCAAGATCCACGACCAGGTACTGGTGTCATTGTTGCAAGCTTTGAAATGCTGTGATTCTGCATATTTTAGGAGAGGATGGTATCAACATAGACAAGTATTTTCTTTCTTGTCTATGCAAGTATGAAGACAGTGGTTTGAGAGAGGGGGCTGATGATATTTTCCAATGGTCTAGAATAAAGAATCTTCTGTGTGAATTCCAACTTTGCAAGTAGGCTAAGCAGTTTCAATGTGTCAACTCAATGATCATCCTCATTTGTGCTAACATGAACATATTGTTGTGCCAGCTTTGACAGAGTTCAAATGATACTCTCCAATGTTGTTATTAATGTGGAAGGAACCCTATGCATTTGCTTGCAGTCTTCAAATCTCTTGACTCTTTGGATCATCATTTCTCATTGCAGCTGAACCAGTTTTGAAAAGACCTGACATTAGTTGCAGTTACCAATTGGAAGAGGTATCCATGGAGAAACTCTGAACTGTTGTTATGCTTTGTGGATCACCAAAATGGTGCTCTTTGATAGTCCTCAGAATGGAACTTTGTCATGAACTGATGCCTTTTGTGGTCACCTGGTTTACAGAAGTGCAGCTTCCATTTTGTTATTAGTGCCTTCAAGGTCTCCTGGAAGGGCTTGTCTTTTTGAGTGGTTGAAAAGGATGCATTTTCTTGTGCTCCCATTCCAAACAGGGATTGATCAGTTTCATGGAGTTAGGTTTTGATCTCAGATGACACATCATGTTAACTGTTACTGAATTTCTTGATTGCATGGTTGTTTAATCAACATTAAGCAACTACAACACAAATTGAAGACATGCAAATTGAAATTGGATAAGGATAATGGCTGTATTATGTTTAGGTTAAGGACATAGTTTGTTGTAATGGTTCCATGCAACAAGTCATTGAAGATACATGGAGCAAGAACACCCAACAATGAACATATCTGTGTTCTGGGTTTTATTTTTCAAATTTCCATTGGTGAGGACCCTCAAAGAGATTTAGCATTCAATGGTGACCGTTTTGATAAACTGTAGCATTTTTTCAGAAGTCCTACTACAACTGGTGACCTAGGTGGTACCTAGGTCTAGTTGTGGTGAAATTTTAAGTGTTTTTTTTCAAAAAATGGTGAAAAAAGATCTCCAATTTGTCTCCTTTCTTTGGTTTTCTAAAAAAGTTGTGAAAATTCTCCAAACAAAGAAAACACTACCAGTGTTGCATGTCACTTTTCCCTTTAAGATTTTCAGATAAAACATATCTGAATTTCAATTCTTATTTTGCAGAAATTAGATAACATGAAAAAATATGCAATATGACACCATTGGAGATAAAGGAGTCTTGTAAGATCATTTGGAATTTTTTTTCTAAAATTAATTGACAATGTGACATCATGTGTTAAATGCATGTTAAAAGATTTTGCATTTAGTTTCCCTTTCAACCTGATTCTATTACAAGATCTATTCACAGATCTTTGTAACCAGTTGCTGTGTTTTTGATGATGCCAATAAGTCAGAAACCACATCACAACAAAATGTTAGCAAATGTGTTGAAACTGTAAATATTGTTCCTCTCCACATTAATGTTCAGAGCATTAAGTCCACAAGCTTGTTTTTCTACAATCTTAAGAAAATACTCTTCCATGCAAGTATATCTAGGTAATTATTTATTGACTGAAAATTGGTTTGGTGCTGATATCAATATTTAGAATTCCCATAACCAATTGCAAGGGTGACTAAGACTTGCACCAATTCAGGGGAAATGGCACCAACCCCACTTAGCTCACTATAAATCAGGTTAAAGATTATGAAGAATATGGTGACCAAGAAAAGCTCCATTCAATATTGGATACTTGCTTTCAAAAATTGTTATTGTGGGTTGCATTTGTTCATAAAATGATTATATTAAATATGCTTGTTGAATCTAATTATGATGCTGACATCAATGGTCAAAACCCAAACATTTCAAATATTGGAATAGTACACAATATTCAATTTAAAGAAAGTACAGTATTTGGTCAAGGGAAGAGGTTGTTTACCTTGAGTGGCACATGGGCAATCAGGAGGATAAAGAGTGGGTATGTGCTAATTACAGTAGCCATTCTCAGAATTTTTTTCTGACATATTTTTTTGAAATGCAAAAATAAAGTGATGTTGGGGGTTTTCAATTGTCAGATTTGTAAATCTATCTCATAAAAATTGTCAAATCTTTGTATGTAAGGTTCGGGCATGTAACCAAGAACAGAAAATGAGTCAGATGCTTAAATTTTTAAAATTTTCATATCTTGTCTATGACCAAATTTGACTAAATCTTCTGATAGATGATCACCACTTCAGCTACATCAAAAAATTGATAAAAAGAACTGACAATTAATTTGGCTAAATCTTCTTATGGATAATCACCAAAACTTTTTACAATTTGCATCATGTCAACAGAACTACAACCATAATGAATCATCAAGATTCTCTATCAAACTAAAAATGGTTCACAAAGTTGGATTATTCAAAGTTCCCTTTGATTGTCTAACTAAACCTACTCAACTTCATCACTTTACTGACTCCCTTTTGATTCTCTATAATTTTCTACTTTAGAACTCCATTCCATGCCTACAAAGCAACATTTGAATTTGCATCCATTAGCTGCATGATTATGCAACAACTTGCTGTACTTGAAAATAGCAAACAACATCATGACAAACAGTTTTGTTACACAGCTAAGTTGCAACACAAAAAATGATAACAAACAATCATAAGCTTTTGCTTGTTGTTTTAATGAAACAGGGAACCTAAACCCGAATTAGTTCAATACAAAAATCTAATCTAAAAGGCAAAAAGGCTGAAGTTAACCAAACAGTATACATGGAAAAATTGTTTATCTCAATCCATAAGGCAGCATGTTCACGATGGTAGCCAGTCAAATGACAATATGTGACAATATTTCTTGAACCTCTAAATGTGTCCCACAATTGTAAACAGAAAAGTCTTACCTCATGAGCACAAAACATCTGAGCACTAGTTAAATCACAAAACAAACTAGCCTATCTAGAGAGAGATATGATTGTTCTGCCCAAGTTTGGGCAATGCTTACTAAATAGATAAAAAACTAATCTCAGGCCATCATTTGTTTAGTTATTTTGTTTGCACCCATATTGTGATCAACAACATGTTCTTGCCCAGGTTTCTTGCTCATGGTTTAATTCATAACTGTACAATCTTATTATGGTGCATGGTTTATAACAGAGCAAATGACACTCCCAGTTAGTATCTTATAAACTATATGGCCCACTTAAACCAAATCCAAAAAGCAAATATCCTGGATGCTATTCCTAGATTTGGGCAACTATGTACAAGTGTCTAGAGACCTCCGGTTGCAATCTCTATGCATCTCCTGCTAGGAATAAAGTACAGAATTCAACTGTTTAACATAAACTGTTGAAGTGCAGGAAGAACTGTTCATATCTTACTTAACTACTTGATGGTGGCAACACACAATTGGTTGCACATATGATAACTACTCTTCCTAGTTTAGTATCACTACAACACGGTGACATGCACAATTACGCAGTAAAACTTGGGATTTTGTGGAAGTACACAGGGATCTTTGACAGTTCTACAACTTCTTGACCTCCAGGGATACCAAATTATGCCAGAAAATTTAGACAATTTGGGCATCTGTAGAAAACTATAAAACCCCTGAAAAAGTGATTGAAATTAGTGGTTTTGATGGACTGAAGCTTTGTGGGTTGAGATAATCATTACATATATTAAAAGACGTCGGGATGACAAATGAAGCCGCCCCTGAATCCGTGCATCCTGTCATTTGTCCCGTCATTTGTCCCGTCATCTGTCTTCTGTCCATCTGTCCGATCATCCGCGCGGATATTAAACGATAATGGGAAGGAAATAAACCAGGAGTTGCACACCATCCCTCTGTTGAGTCTGACACTGCAGTTTTCTGCCCACCAAGAATGGGAAGGAAATAAACCAAGAATGGCCCTCCATCCATGTCCCTATTTAGATACATCATCATCCTCCATGTGTTGCTTGCTTGCTGGACGGTGGAGAAATAATCACCATGTATGATGAATAATATTTACACATGACCACATGTAATGCGTTTTTTTGTTTTTTTTCGGTCAATTTTGTAATGCACCAATGAGGTTGCCGGCTGCACACCATCCCTCTGCTGAGTCTGACACTGCAGCTTTCTGCCCACCAAGACGAAAACTGATCACAACAACAACCACACAACCAGTTCGCTCTATCGAAGAACTACTTCATCTCCGACATCTCAGCAAGTGCATTCGCCTTTCGTCAATC
>Ga0209611_10000466_pt1 | contig 60070 bp, 41 predicted proteins | sample S1TSphgellanicum_3_FD_187693 | JGI IMG/M metagenome (GOLD analysis project Ga0209611, IMG submission 187693) | Host-associated microbial communities from peat moss isolated from Minnesota, USA - S1T2_Fc - Sphagnum magellanicum MG (SPAdes) (version 2) | ecosystem: Host-associated > Plants > Peat...
CCCCCCCCCCCCCCCAAAAAACAAAAAACAAAGGTTCGGGCAGTGCCCGGAAACTGCCCGGACAGACTGACAGACAGACATGTAACTTTAATATATAAGATTGTGAAAGAAACAAATGTAAGTCCAAATAGTTGTTTATATTTCTCCTTTTTTGAAACATGCATGTATATAAAAAATAATGAATAAAATAGACAATGGTTAGGTCTTTAATGGTTTTAACATAACTAGAACCAATGGTTTTTTTATTCTCATTTTACTTCAAAGAACTAGACCAAATAGTTCTTTGATTTTGAAAAAAATTTAAGACTAAAATTGAATGGTTCTTTGAAAATTCAGCAATAATGCTCCCCAAGGTTATGTAACAACTTAGATGTGTAACTTTCTTGTAATTTCCACACTTGGCATTTAGTTTCCAAAAGTTCATTAGTAATGTAAATATGATATCAACCTTTTGTGTGTAATTACATTCATATATGTTTTCTGCCTTAAATGTGTTTTGGGACTTATGAGCTTGTTAGAGAATTGTGAACTATAGATTCTAATGATTGGATCAATGGCATGCTTAGAGGACTCATTAATGGTAGTGTTCTAAGGTACTTACAAGCTATGACAATGAATTGGCAAGAAATGTTTTATGTATAGTTCAATAGTCCTATTATTATTTCCATACTATAAATTTTTTTCAACATATGTCTTTTGAGATCCATCAAGATTTTGGTATTTCTAATATCAATATGTGGTCTTGAAATATTTCATTTGACTAGGCAACTAAATTTGATAGAATACATGAACAAGAAAAATACAAAGAAAGAAAAAGTTGGGACGCCAATGACTTATTTTATAGTGACAATTTCAACATCCATTGGATGTGGAAAAAACAACAAACCATGTGTATAGACACATTAGTGTCTATGCCATCACCTGCATGTAAGTATAAATTTTTTTTAAACAATAAATTTGAAGTTTAGAAGATGTCAAAGATACTAACATTATTGTGGTGTTAATGCAGAGACATAGGACAATCTTCAAACCTTTATAGAATATATAAACAACATGAACATATGCCTCTATATAAAATGAGAAATGATGCCATCAAATATCAATGGTTTAATATGCATTTTCACCTAGAAATGAAGTACATTACTTCACAAAGGTATTTAGTTGATAGAAAAGAAAAGGAATTAATACATGTTTTGAAGTCTAATACAAAAACCGAATATAATTTTTTTCAAAGGCGTTTTTCTTATAATCCATTGGACTAGAGAAAGGAAGTAAAAAGATGATTTTTTTTTGGTGATGTCACTATTTCATGTTACATATTTTATTCAACAAATGAAGGAATATTGTAAATTTGATGTCCCCAATTGTTATGCACATTCCTATATTAGATTAGCTATAATTTCCCTCTCAACTCAAATAGGAAAATGGATACTTGAAATCAAAGAGTCAACATAGCACACATAAGTTTTCATCATATGCAAAGGCACCAAGTTGGATTGAATTTTTACATACTTTGTGCTTATATTTTGCATAATGTTATTTGAAAATTGAAACTGGCCATAATAACTTTAGAATAAGTTGCCATAATAGATGAAGACAAACCCATGAAACACCACAACAACAAAGTCAAAAACTTAGTGTTCACCCATGAGCAATATTAAGTAATTGTTCAAAGATATCATAAGTAGTTAGATTCTTCAAAGCAAAAAGAATGTTTTCATTACTCCACCAATCCCAACAAACCATGAAATCTGATTAGCATTTATGGTGCAAGTTTTGAAGTATAAACCAAGACCAATAGGTTCAATCAACTAATCTATAAGAATATCCTTAATTGTTGTGGATGTTCCAAATTGTGATTATTGATCTACACAACAATCATCAAGTAAATGAACTTTTGAAATCAAATATATGGATTATTCAATTGATTAGATTATTAAGGAATTCAAGAATTCATATTGATTCCACTCTAAATTGTTTATAGTGATTAAACATGGGTTGAAAAATAAAATCATAAAGTTAACTATGAAATTTTTCTTGTGAAATCTTAACCAAATGGTAGTTATGAACTTTTGAAAGATTAAAATTGGACCTTGTTTTCCAAAGTCCTTTTCAAATGAATTTTTTTTCGTTTGTCAAATTTTTTGTGCCCCATGAGTACATAATTGAAATATGTAATTGGGCTTTTATTCTTATGGACTTTATAGGTTTTTCTTTCAGGATTTTCAAAGTGATTTCACCATACTAACTAACATTAACATTTTTCAATATGGGTTGACTTTAAGAGGTTTCATTAGGAATTGAAACTTTAATAGTCAAAGATTAAATTAATGAAATCTTAGAATTTAGAACCATATCCGTATCGATCATTTATAAAAATTTGTTTGTGATTATTTGAGTGTTGTATTTGCCTAAAATGAACTGCTAAACAATGTAATATACATCTTTGGAATTCATAAGAATAATTCTTGGAACTTAAGGACTGAAACGCATAAAATCAGGAATGGAATGTAAAACCTTTAGATTTTCATCTTGTTCCACCTTGCTATTAACAAACCCCACAAGTATTCCATTTGCAAAGTTTCATCCATCAAGAAAGTTAAAAAACTCATAAAAAGATTGAACTTGACATTTACCTTGTTTGTTTTGGTTTCCAACACACACAATTGCATTAAATTATGACATCGATTTTGTATGATCTGCAACCTAAATTGATTTTCGTTTGAAAGTTTTAGCATCGAGGAGGTGTAAAAACAATTAAGATGTCTGTAAGAATGAAAACACAACAAATCTCATTTGAAGTCCCAAATGAGGATGGGGTGACATGGCCTCACAAGCATCCGATATATCTGGAAGGCCTTGTACTCAAAAAAAAAATTCTGTAAACTAGCTCAAAAATTAGGTTTGATTACAAGTGATGGTATATGATTGTTGATAGGCAATGTTATGTAGAGAAGTGCACCAGTGTCAATGCATAGACGCTTCAAAAAGCTTCTAAAGATGCTACACTTGATTACTTTTTCTCAATCATTCTGGGATAGCGACTTAGTTGGCCTAAGTACAAAGAAAAGGCTACCTCTAGGTGTGAAGCTAGTTTAAGAGAGTAAAAAACCACCAGTTCTGGTTCCAATCAACAAGAAACAGATCCAAATGGGACCAATTTTCAAAATTGGAATCAAAATGGGTAAATGTATTTTAAGACCCAGACCCAAAACCATATTCCTTGTTCCATCTATATTTGGAACTAGAACCAAGATATAGTTTCAGAAGTATAAAAGGGACTAGAATTAACAATTAAACAGTGATTAAGCAATAGTTCACCACCAATTCTAGTCCCAATAAGTAAGAACCAAATTTGAACCTAAGTGCCTTAGAAGTAAGGTAACATCTGCCTTCTTTATATCCAAGGAGTAGAAACGTAATACAGATTGTACTAATCATTCCTCAACCAGAGTATGCCAGTTTCATAGGCCTCAAGAGACTGAAAGGTTCAGACAAGCAGCTCATCACATAATGACTCTGCCCCTTATGGCAAGTTCAAACCAATGACAGTTAAAAATAAGAAGTGTTCCATAAAGTTCCCAAAAAATGACCTCGACCACCCAGCAAGTCAAGTCTTGCCTGCACATGACCTTGGAGTAAGCTTCAGCAAGTTACTCACAACATCAACCCAGTAGTTGGCAAAAGATTTGTGCACGAGCTTTCATCATGTCAACCAAATTAATTTTAACGAGGTATGTCAATGGCCCTAAGAAACAGCACTCTTCACTATTTTGATTACTTATTTAGGTCAAACTACACAGGTCACAAAACTCGCTAGACCAGAACACTGCTTCCACCGATGCAACCACATTGGAGGGGTGGGATCCCAGTATATTACACAATGTTTTGAGAGGCCAATCTCTGTTACCTGTCAGATCCTACAAAAAGGTTTGAGGTTTAGGGATCAATTTATATGCAAACTGGATTGCCCCTGAGCATTCAATTAAGGTGCCAACTTTACCTAACCTAGGATGTACTGCCAGAAAGCAGTTATTTTGAAATCCAGTAAATGATGAGGAAAAGAGAGCAGGCTGTAATCACCCCTGCTAGAATCAATGTGTCCTTTGATCTTTTCCGCTTGATCGCCCCTGCAAATACCCCAGCAGAACTCACACCAAGAGCTTTAGATTGTCCCATTAGCAAAATTGCTTACTGATGTAGATCAACTTCCCATGAACCAGATTTTTGTAGGGTTGCAACAGAGAAAGAGCATGTGCCAATTTTTTTCCAAAAAGCTTACCTAGCAAACCACGAACAACAGGAAACCGATCGGCTAGTTGCTTTAGCTTGCCCTGAATTTCCATGAAAGCTGAGCACTGGGCTGCAAGTGCCCCTTTCGTAGCCTGGGCTTGATTTATGACCTCATCCACCTGCCTTCCCCCACACTTGAAAAATTACTTCCAGAAGCCTACAATGCATGAAGAAATCACAAAACCTTACATGCTGTATGCATAATTCATTAGGTAATTTACATATAACAAAAAACACCTCATGCACTCAGGGGCTACAAAAAGCTACCATGAAGACCTTGGCATACTGAGGTGAGACTTACCTGCAAAATATTACCATGAATTGCACCCCGCTCCCTCAGCAGGCTAGGACCAGGGGACAAACTTCCAGATGCCTGCTTCCACCACACATCAAGTACAGTGAGGCCCTTGAAGTAAACTTCATCAAATGCTCAAAGTCTCAAACTAGTATACCAGCTAGTCATCTAGAACAGTCTTGGGCATAGGACATGTATGGGAGGCAAAAGGAGAAAACAGCCTGCTTTGTAGCACAAAACAGAAAGAAATCCAATTGCACAACACTTAACTGACTGTTCCTTCAATGCAAGGATCCAAGGATCAAAATGAAATTGTAATCTTAACTTGATTTGGCACAATCCGCATGTCTAATGCATAAATAAACTATATTCATTCAAGCAAATTGCACCCAGGAAAACCATTAAATCAATGACACCAGGTCAACCAATTGAGCAATAGCAAAGAAGATAGAAATGGGCCCAGAAGATTTGTTGCTAGCAGGAAGGTTTCCATGGATCTTAACCTAATTAAAATGTGCAATAATTGTGAGGTGGGTGATTGGAGAGAACAGTGGAAAGTCTCAATGCAAGAAACTTCTGTACCAAACTTGCATGCAGGTACATACACTATCAAGACTGAGATGCAGAGCTTGTCAGCCTGTGCAGTTTCAATATCTGGGAATTTGAAACTTAATGCTGGGATATCCTTTTTCACTTCAACCCCCTCCAGCAATTTGGATCACAGGAATATTGTCATGACATTTGAGAACTCCTCAATAATCAGAAGTGAAGTCCCACTTAACAGAAATCATGAAATGACCTGATAATAAGGTTTGGAAAATCTCTAGTCTAACACACTCATCACAGCAAGCCATAGGAGTGAAAAAGGAAAACCCATACAAAAATAGCACAAATAGAAAACAGAATTAGAAAAGAGCAGTATGAACCATAGCAAAAGTCTCTTGCAGGTTCACTGACCAGCAACAGCAACATGTGTGGTAGTGACTAGGTACTGGAACGTTCCCATTTCAGGTCCAAGCAGTGATCATATGTCAATCTCAGACATTAACCGACATACTGAGTCTCTATTCTTAGTCATGAAAGCCTTAGGCCTAATACTGGATAGCTCAATGAATCAGGGGAATATAAAGGAAAACATCATTCAGGATTGCAGGAAACCTGGTTTTTAAGTGTGATTATGCTAGCTACAAACAACAAGGAAAGAAAAACATACCTTATACTCACTAATATCATTGCGAACAGAAGTCAAAAGCTCTGCATGCTCACGCATCAAGCTGATGTTGTTCTTTGTACGTCGGAACTCCTGTATTCATGACTCAAAATCCATCACAAGTAAGAAATTTTTCTTAATTCTATCAACCCCTTCTTCAAACCCCCAAGTGGTAAACTCAGGATGCTGGATAAGAGTGCCAAATCCAAAACAAGTGTCAGAATTTCAAGCTCATAAGAATGGAAAAGCTACAACTGCCAAAATACAATCGGGTCGAAGGTATTGTGGAAACAAGCAACAGAGCAATGCAGGTGCTTCCTCAATCCATCCATCCATCCATCCATATTGAGTAAAACAGTCAAGAGGTCTGGCAAGAAAAAAGCTGGGACAAAAGACCTGGGTGAATTCATGAAGAATGTCTCGATGGCGAGCCAGTTTCTGAGTGACAGAGGTAGTTGAAATGGCAGCTGCCACACACCGGCTCATTGCATCATTGATGTCCAATAGCTTCTCCAGCAAGGACTCAATCTCCATCTCCATCGATTTCCATGACCCATCCCCTCCCACCCCTTCTGCTCCTGATCCCACATCCACAAACCCTAAAATCACCATGCCAGCAAACCCCTCCAATATTATCAGCATCAAAGCAGAAAGCCCTCCCACATACTCAGATTTGCATTGTTCTAAGACTGCAACAAGCAAGAGATATCGTGCAAATGATGCAACCCCAAAACTCTGATTGATTTCAGGATGGTAAACCATGCAGAAAAGATTCCAAATGCTATTAACCCAGACAATAGGATGTGGCATTTTTCACCCGTTAGAAGCAAATCAGTTCATTTACTACTTATCTACAGGTTGAACAATCTTCTTCCAAGAATAAAAGGAAGTCCCTTGCTACAGATGACTGGTTTGTCTACTGGCCCTCTCTCGTCACGACTAACAATCTCGCATGCAACCCCAATGGGCGGTAGCCCTGATTCAGGAGCCCAAAAAGATCGCCTAGATATGCAGGCAAATGCATGAAGTGGTGAGAAAACGGGGAGCAACAGAAGGGGGCCAAAAAAAGAAACAAAAAATGCGATTAGGGTTTGCACCTCCATGGGCAAGCATGCCTCCAAGCTTGTTGTAAGACGACAGCTTGACATCCAGATCTCCTTCGACCTTGCGTGCCTCCTTCCGGAGTTCTTCCCAGCCGCCATCTCCTTCATCCATTCCGTCAATCAAACCCCCTTTCAAACTCTTTAGCAATCTCTTCTGCTCTCGATCTCTCTCTCTCTCTGTCTGCCGAGTGTGTTCTAGTGTGATGAAGTGGGCGAGCCTCGGCGCAAACGTTCCAAAGCAAAGCTTGGAACGGGAAGGAGGCGAAGAAGAAACTGCGACAGCTCAGTCGCCAAAAATACAGTGAAAAAAAATCAAATATATATATATATATACCTCGCATCGGCGGTATTTTTAGGAATTTTTATTTGTAGCCAAAGTGGTGATCATCCATAGGAAGATTTAGCCAAATCTGGCTATTAACCAGGAAAACAAAAAAAAAAAAAAACTCTTTTAATAACCTTTCAATAAAAAAATTTGGCTACACAATGAAAACCAAGCATATGAATCTGGCTAATTTTATTTTTATTTTTTTCCCACTTTTGGCGACTGAAAACCTCCAAAATCATTTTCTTAAAAAAGTTTCGCCCTTAAAAAAAAGCGCTGTTGTTTCGATTTCGTTTCTTGGTAGCAGTGTTTTTTTTCCGCCAATTGCTTTAATTTTCTTTTTGGCTATCGATCATAACCAAGAAAATTTAACCAAATTTGGCTGTATACCAAATATGGAAGTAAAACATTTTAAGCATCATTTTATATATTTAGACTATAATTATGGCAAAAAAAATTCTCGAAATCTGGCAAATTATGACCCTTCTCACAAATATCCTTTATACGTGTTGAAACCATATTTTTCAGGTCGAAAATTCATCCCCCAAAAAAATATTTAATTGGCCTGCAGTGTTTTTTTTTTTCCAATTTTGTTTCATAGGGTGCATTAGGGCCATTTTTTTCACAAAAATTCTTTGACTGTGTTGAACTCATATTTCTCAGGTTACCAAAAAAATCAAAACTTCACAACCCCAAAAAAAACATTGATTAGAGCTAGCGGTTTTTGTTTTTAGAAAATTGTATTGTATCCAAATTGGTGATCATTCATAAAAATATTTACCCAATTTTGGCTATACACCACATATGAAAATTCAAAAACATTAAGAATCATTTTTTCATTCGACCTATGAATGTAAAACCAACATAATCACACACCAACATACTCTAGTAAATTTTTTGCTTAATTTTTTTAGTTATCAAATATATTATCTTTGATGATAATGTTTTCTTCACAACATTTCACCACTTGGAGTCCCCACAAAATAATAATTGTGAATCCCACAAAGGATTATTTTGGAAATAATGGCACAAAGTCACCATATTTTGACAGGAAAAATATGAAATTGCCATATTTAAACAACAAATTCCAACATGTCATTAATACATAGTAAGAACCCTAATTTTTCTTAACATCCTTTCTCACCTTTAACCACATTTGGTTAAGTCCTCTTGTTGATGATTGCTAAGCCACCTACCTTAGAAAATTGGGTGGAAATAATTCCTTCATCTTTGAAATGTGGAGGCACATTTCTTCATTTTATATTGTTCGTTACAACATAATCTACTTCATTATTCAAATTTAAAACATGATTTTTTAATGTTTTCTTTGACCTATAGTTAGTTTAAGTCCTCTTGTGGATGATTACTAGCCCACCCACCTACCTCAAAAAAATTGAAAAAAAAAAACCTTGTTCCTTGAAGCATATTTTTTCACATTTCATATTTTGAAAAATACATTTCATTTTATATTGTCATTACAACATAATTTATTTCATGATTTAAATTTAAGTCATGGTTTTATGTTAGATGAGGCCCATGAGTGAAAGCATTCATTAAATGTGAGTTTACCTTTGATTCTACCTTGGCAAGGCTTTCATTCACGAATCTCCTCACCCAATTACATTATATCATTTGCTTAAAGACAAAAGGCAAATTGGGTGCAAATGGGTGTAAAAGTCCAAGCATGATATAGATGAATATTTGAACAAATATAACCATGATTGGTTGTTATGAGAATATATGCTCAAACTTATATCATAGACTATGAAGAAACGTATAACCTAATTGTTAAAATCACAATAATGAAAGCAATTATTGTCATAGATATAACAAAAGGATGACCTTTACATTAGATGGATGTAAATAATGTATTTCTATGCAATGATTTGCAAGAAGTGGATGTGGAACAACCATTATGTTATATTGATTAAACACATTATCAATTTGTTTACACTTCAATGGATTTGAGCAAGCACCTAGAAAGCATGGTCAAATAATATAGGTTAATATTTTTTTGTTATTTAATTTACAAGTATACATAGTAATTTTTTCATTTTATTTTATAAAACCAATGGGAACTTATAATTGTGGTCATTTATGTTGATAATTTGATTCTTACAAAAGATAGTAATTTAGATATTGTTTATTATTAAAAATTTGAAAAAAAAATTGAGAATAAATTTGGGAAATTTGCATTATGTCATGACCGATGTTGTGCAATTCTTCCTTTTTGAGAAAAACTTTGGTTTTAATTGACATTTTTTTCAAAGTTCTTTAGATGAGGTTTAAGTTTAGTTCTTGAAAACTTAAAACCCTTTGGTTCCAATTATATAGCACATTTTTTCAAGTTCCAAAACCTTTAGGCCTAGTTTTTAAATTGAATTTGGTTTCATGTACACATTACACCCCCCAACACTAGAGATTGTATGGGTACAAATTTTTATACAAAATTAAAACATGGGTTTATATAGGCATGAAAATCAATACTTAACTATAAAGTTCACCCTACTTAGCAATGTTTTTAAAAAATCAAGTTTTCTACATAAAGATCTTGACCCAATGATTTTAAGGTTTCCAAGTCTAGTAAAAGACTAGTTCCACAATCCAATTTGTGTGTTGGTTCAAATAAAAGGATGTTAACTTGGGTCCAAGTCACAAGACCCTAAACCTAAACCCCAATTTTAAACAAACTAAATACATTCACAACATTGATCATGACCAATGTTGCCTAGTTCTTGGGTTTTTAAAAAATTGTTGGTTCTAGTTCCTAAAATTTGCAATTAAAATGAAAAAAAGCAATTGCAATTGTATTAATTTTAAAATATATATAAACTTGTCAATCCTAGGTCTAGGTCAAAAAAATTTATCATTAGTTTATGGTTTTAATGGTTTTTATATTGATAAGACTTGTTGATTCAAGTTTTCATCTAATTCCAAATTTTAGGGTGTAAGGATAGTTTGGTCAAAGTTCAATGTAAAACATTTCATTAGTTGCAAACTAAGTTGTGATTTCACAAAATAGAAACATTGTAAAGAAATCATAAATCCCACCTTTTTGAAACAATTAAAATATGAATGTTATGGATCATAAGCATAGATCTTGTGCACATGATATTAAGCTTACGAATGAAAGTTATTGAACAATAGTTTACTTGTTAATTTTTAGGAGTTGGGGGGGGGGGGATGTTACGCCAGAAAAGTAGAAAATATGTGAGTAAAAACATAAGGTGCAATACATTGGTGGTCACGTAAAAATTATATGTTAATTAGTTCAAAAATAAGGTTATGTATATTTTTAAAATAAAATTATAATTAATATAATTTATGTGTGAATATCTAATATTATTATTTATTTATTAAAAAAATAGCATGTGCATTAAAAATTGAAAGTATTAATTGTTAGTAGGTTCAATTATTGTGAAATAATGTTTTGATTAATTGTATAGGGTGATTATAGGTCAATGAGTTAGTTTAAATTTGGGTTTAGGACATTTAAGTGAGCATGGAGAATAATATTTAGAAATTTAAATCTAACATTTAATGTTTTAGATTTTAGGGTTATAAGGAGTTGATAGAATCTTCCCACAACAATAATCTAATGCCATAAGTAATGGAACATGGTGGTTATAATTACAAAGAATGCAAAGAATTAGAAAAAGAGTTGGAAATAGATGGGGCATTTCGAAACAACCCATTGATTTGATGAACAACCCTAATGCAATAACTAAAAAACAATTGAGGCCATGTTATCATAGTGTTATTAAACCAATTTAGTAAATCACATGGTAATTTTTAATTTAAATATGATGTAATTGATACTAATTGAATGGACGCAGATTTTATTATACATATTATCACTATGAACTATGAAAAAGAAAAAGACATGTATTGGTTAAATTGTGTTGATGCATCTTCTTTAAATGAATTTATGACTAATAAAAGCTCGTAAATTTTTACAACTTTTTCATTTCAAATGCTTATATGTAGCATTTTCATTTTAGATGTTTATTTGCAATTATTTTGTTTCAAATGTTTATTTGCATCTTTTTCATTTCAAATGTTTATTTGCAACTTTTTTATTTCAAATGTTTATTTGCAACTTTTTCATTTCAAATGTTTATTTGATAGCTACGCCATCAAGTAATACACGTTTGTTAGGCTTGGGCAATGATTGTGGGGTGTACATTGTGCAAAATGATAACATTTGAACTATGAAAAGTGTAAACTCATATTTTGGTTTTGAAATTCGATGCCCAAAAAAAAAAACAAACAAAAAAAAAAACAAATATAGGTGGCTAAAATATGTGCTTATTAAATAAATAAATAAATAATAGGGTGGGGGAAAATATAAATCCAAAACCTAATATCCCCCTTCCCCCAAAACAATTGTTTGATGTACATAGGTCACAAAAATAACATTAAATGGGGCATAAGATACAATGGGTACACATCCATATAAAATAATTAACTCAAAATTTATGGCAAACCCACAAAACAAAATATATATCTTGAATTGCAATATTGTCTTCAAAAGCAATAGGAAGACTAAAGTGATGATGAACTTTAATTCTCAAAGACATAACATGAAAGGGTCAAGAAACAAACATGAAGTAAAGCTAGGATTTGTATGGTACTAAAAATTGAAGATTCTAATGAACTAAAAAATCATGAACTTGCACTAATACACATAGAGGCCTAATTTAGTACACATTTCACTATGGTGTCTAGAGAATTAAGTGAAATCTTGTTAAAATGGAATCATTATATTTTTTAGTGATCAACAACAAGTTGTTATGGACAAGTCAATTTGCTCAATATTTGCTCATTTTAGGCTTAGTGAAATAAAATATTTATAAGGGAGTAAAGGCGAATAAAATAAAACCAAGGATAGTGAATTTAGTTTTTTTGTGTTTAACTATAAGTGACATCCTTGCACTATCACTTGTTCTATTTTGATGCATAATTTACCAAAGCCAAAATTAGTCTTGTTCCAATGACATGTCTAATTTTTATTGGGTTGTCATGAAATTACATATAGGGCATTTCAAGTGCATTCTACATAGGTTGTTCAATGCCACATCCAAAACCTAAATCCTACACCTAAACCCTAAACGTAAACCCTGAACACATATACATAAATGCATATCTTTGTATCCTTTCTAATCTACACACACACATGAGGCCTTATCATAACTTGCCATGATGATCATCCAATGCATAGTCTACATGACAAGTTAATGCATCTATAAAAACTTCTTTGCATCCTTTTACATTCATTGTCAAATGGTCTTCTATAACACAACACTACAACAAAAGGTGTCCTTGTACGCCAAGTGATTTCATTGGATTTTGAGTGAATTCACTAGTTATAGTGAATGGGGACTAGTGAAAAAGCAGTGAATTCACTGGTCTAGTGAATGGGGACTAGTGAACTGCACCCACATTTTTTTAGTAATGCAACTTCAGATTCAAGTCTCAATCCTCATAATTATTGAATGGTTGCATCCTTTAGAACCAAAAAGCTATGATTTGCATCCAACAACAAGACCATAACATCCATAGAAGAACATCAACATATATGAAAGGTTCTACCATAACATCAAGACAAACAACAGTGTAAATTAGGCTTCATAGTCATATCAACAACCAAAATCATCTTGCTATTCTTGGCCCTATTCAAGCCTCTTCTCTGAACATGGCCACATTTTGGAATATAACATAGAAGAGACATCATTGTCTGGAAATGGGTCTTCACTAATAAAGGCAAAAGGCAAATTTATTTTGGGTTGAAGGTGGAAGTCACTAACACCAAAATTGGTTGTTCAATTAATATTTAATCTTTTCGTGCATCTTGCATGGGATTTGGAACATGGACCCCTACCACAATTGTTGTAAAAAAACAAATTTTCTACACCTTTTGCACCACACTGGAAAAGAACCTCAAGTTGCAAACTAATAAAAAAGAACAAATTACATGATATTAGCAAAGATTGGGAAGTGCACCTGATCAATTAGCACACAACAAATGGTTGAAAACTTAGTAGTTGTCAATGAATGCATTGTGGTCAATTTACACACAGCCAAATATGCCTTGTTGACCTAAAGACCAAAATACATTAACAAAGAATATTTGGCAAAATGATCAAACACATGCCCTTAACTGGCAGCAAATAATCAATACTAACAAACAACATGAACATGATGGAAATCAAACATGCACAAATATAAGATAAGGTGATAAAAAAAGACCTCACCAAGGGTTGCGTCCTTCATAACACAACAAAAAAGAAATATAACTAAACACAACACTATCTATAACACACAATCTCAATTCACAAACATGTCACATGAAATGACCCATGAGCTTGTTGGACTCTAACATATCAATTTGAATTGACTCATACAAGATTAAAGTTTGGGACACCAATGTACATTCTAAGAAAAGTAGAACACAAAAATGAAGCAAATAGAAATAATGGTCATAAACAAAATTGAATGGTTAAAAATTTGTAATAAAAATTTATAATAATAATAAGAAAACACTTAGTGGTGTTGGGGCAAACCTTGAATGGTTCCACAATTAGAGAACAAAATGTGCACACCAAAACTTTGGCCATGTGATATATTTGCACATGAAATAAAAACATACAAATTAAGTGAATTCATTTGAGATTAGGTGACTTTTGAAAAAACAAGTTGGGTAGAGGAAAAAATTTGAAATTTAGCATCACTATTAAGATTTTCATGATAAGAATCCTTATTAAATAAAAATGTGGAGTCGAACATGTTTTTTGGCAGGACTTCAATGCCTTGTCTTATTTTACAAAACATCTAGGATCTTTTTTATTTGCAAGCTCTTCTTTAACCTCTCCTTTTATAATTTCTAAAGCACTCTTGCATAAAGTAGTTAACATAATCAAAAACCATCTTACATTTTTGAAATACAAAAACAAGTAGATATAACATATTTATTTGACAACATTTCCTTGACTATAACAAGATACATGCCAGAGTGAATCTTCAATCACCTAAACAATTTTGCCTAAATTGTTGTTCCCTAAACTTTAAACCTAAACCCTAACCAATAAAAGATTATATTTATTTCCAAAATAAATGTTGATTGTGTTTGGAAACAACCACATGCCAAAAACCTTGGGCAACTTGTGTAAACCAGTAAATGATGTCGTATGAAATTTAAGGTTTTATATATCACTAAATTGTTGATGAAAGAAAATGAAGTGCAATTTTTATTATTGAGTTTGTGGCATAACACTTGCATTTTGATGATGTTTTTCAAGTGGGTGGTTTTGGTCTTCTTGATCGTAGCAAAGTGTAGCTTCTTTTATTATGGAAGTTAGAGTAAAAAACTTTTCATGATGCACTTTTCAATTATTTTTCCATCCATGGTTGTGTTCGTGAATTTTTATGTACAAGTACAAGAGGGACTCTTGTCCCTTACACAAACCAAGATTAAATTGTGGTGAATGGTATATTAGCTTAAAATGGCTTAAAGAACTAAAGAAATTAGGTCAAAATTTGTTCCTTTTCTCTATACCCAAGTTAATTTTCAATCTGGAGTTGTATGTTGCATGGATGCTAAAACAAAACAAATTTTGTTATGCTTGTTGGACCTAGTTTCCTTATAAAAAAATTTCACCATCACAACCACTGAAGGATATCAATTTGTTGTTTTGCTAGAGTTTTTTTAGTTTTTGCAATTATCAATTAAAGGAAGTTAGCACAAATTGATATTGAAGTTGTAGTTGTTCATCCCAAAATACCCTAGGGAACTCCATAATTGAATTATCATAGAAGCTAGGGCTAACCCTAAATTAATATAATATTTCTTGGGCTTTGTTCAATAGGAACTTGTAGAAATGCTAAATGGAAATGGGATTTAGAAAGTGGTTAATACAAAAGAACCTTTGGTTTTCTTTGAGCATCTATGTTTTTCCCATGGCAATTTGAATATATGTTCTAACCATTAGGTCTAGTGCAAAAAAGTCTCCTTATTACTAATTGTGAAACTAACCTAGTAGCACAACATGTCATTTGTCATCTCAGGAATTCCAATGTACATAACTCTAAAGGTTGTTTGGGAGCAACCATACTTGGTGTGATACAATAGGTGAAAAGATTGGAGACATGGGTGCTTTAACAACTTCGCTTTCACAAAATTTTGTACATTGGGTTTTAGAAAATGAATGAAGTCTTCATGTTGATTTAGAATATATAGTGGGTAGATGCAAGTTATGATGGCTCACTTTCGTAATGAAACAATGTTTTTTCCTTGGGTACCCTTTATTCAAATGTGTATGATGATTAATATATCCTTAGATCTATTAATTGGGACTTTGATCGAGACTAATAATTTCATTATGAAGAGAACTGTGTGGTTATTTATTATTAAAAAAATCATTTGTTAGTAGTAATGGACTTTTGAAATTGAAAAATATGGACTGGTTGTTTAACTTGAACATCACAAAATGAAAAATAAAATATTGATTCACATTCCAAATTTCTTATGAGGACTCAATATGTAATGTAACAGAAGATGATAAACTCATATGAAAAATCTTTTTTTCAAAACATTAACCATTTAATAATTAAGGACTTCTAAATGGTTAAAATTTGACCATATTTTCATAAGTCCATATGAATTGTAATTTTTGTTTTGGTTTCTTTTTTGTCCCAAAAATACATTTTTTGAAATTTTTAGATGAGGCATTTACTATTACAATTCATGGTTTTTTCAACTGGGTTTTCTAATAAATAAATACCCAAAAGTGATGGGCGTTAAAAAACCACCCTATCAATTTGGACAAGTCATTTTGTACATGTCTAACGCAACTGGGCAGTCAAATTGCACCTTCTCATTTTTACTAGCAAAATGACTAACAAAATGACTAACTATTTGATTAAGTGGATAGTGAACCATTTGACTTGGTAAATTTTATACCTAAATTACGATTCATTTAGAAGTAACATGAAAAAAATTAAATTTAGTTGGGCTTAAATGGTTGGAAACTTGAACAACTATGAAATCATTGGGCTTAAAGAACAAGTGAAAACATTTGTGGGTATAGTGAAACCAATTAACAAAATGCTAGTTCTAATGATTTAGGATATTAGACCCATAATTTGTACTAGTGTTGAAACAACCATAATTAACCAATAACTTATGACCCAAAGGTGGTTTGACTATTTTTCATTGCTTTGTATTCACCACATTTTCCCACATCAATCAACAACCAACATGCATATTTAAACAAAAATTTGAAACAAATAAGATGTTTAAAAATACTTATAAACAACAAACTTCATTCAAGACTCAAAATCTTTAAATGCCAAACATAAACAACATTAAACATTAATCCAAAAGTGGGTTGCAATTCATTAGCCTTAAAAATAAAATAGGTTCATCTCACCCTAGTCATTTCACCTCGCTTAAAATTATGTCACTATAAGCTTACCATGTAATCATCATATTTCATTACTAATCAACATAATTTAATATTAATTAAAGTAATTCAATATAGGAAATAGGTTTATTTTGATGCTGTTGTTTTAAATATCCTAAGGTATCATACCCTAGATTATTTTAAAGTTTTTTAATTTATGTTATTCTCAACTATTCTTGGTAATTTACCCTAAGTTATTGTATTATAGGTTTTTTTTAATATTCCACCTTAAATTATTTTAAGTTATTCAAACCTAAAGGTTATTTTATGTTATTTTATATAATTCCATCATAGGATATTTTAGGCAATTATCAATAATTTTAGTCTAAGCCGTTATAAATTATTTTAATTTATTTTGCCTTATGTTATTTTAAGCTATTTACCTTCTGGTTTTTTTAACTACTTTAAATTATTTTAAATTATTCAACCTTAGGTTATTCCAAGTTATTCTTGATTATTCTAAGTAATTTTACCTTCAAGTATATAAAATTAATATACATTAAGATTTTTTTACTATTATAGGTTATTTCAATTTGGGCTATTTTAAGTTATTTTAGGCTATTTTAAAGTCCAAGCATGTTAAATTAGATTACAAATGTTTCTTTTGCAACATAGATGAAAAGTAGCCATCAAGTAGGCTTTGATATATTAAACCTAAAAATATTATTCAATTGAAAGATTAATATATATATTTTCAAATTCGTTAAAATTTCAAATAAAAACTACATGTTTAAAATAGGTTTAAGTAGATTCATGGGGAATTCAAGCAAAATTCACAATCTATTTTATAACGTTCAAGTAGGTTGTAAATAAATGAAATGTTTTTTTCTAAATTTTTTAATTAATGGGGTCTTAGAATGTACTTGTGGTTTTTCATCTTTTTGACACTCTATTCAAAATATATTTAGCTTGTAGGGTAAAAGTAGGTTTGAAAAATATATTTACCACTCAATTTCAACCATATTTTTTACCTACTTTTATTATACTAAAGTCTTCAAATTGTATATTCAACTTCCTATAAACCCAATGGAAGCATAAATGTTTTCAAAATGAAAAATAAAAAAATTTCCAATCTACTTTCTTGTTTTTTGCAAAAATTTGTCATATTTTCAAATGGGATTTTAGGTGAACATATTTTTTCATCTAATTTACCATGCTTAGACCATTTACGTTATCGTCTATTATTCTACCTTAGGTTATTATAGGTTATTATATCCTAGGCCATTATAGGTTATACTTTTGAATAACCTAATGTTATAATTTAAACCAACTTAAGGTTACCTAACCTAAAATAACACAGGGCACAATAATTTAAAAGAACTTTGAATAACCTAAGGTGGAATAGTTTGGAATAATTGGGAATAACTTAGAATAATAAAAAATAACTTACACTAAAATAAAATATAGTGGAATAGTAAAAAAAAATTTAAATAAGTTAAGGTAAAATACCTTAGGATAATGAAAATATGTTAAGGTGGAATAACTTATAATAACCAAAAACATATTTAAGGTGGAATAACCTCAAATAACTAAAAATAGATTAAGGTAAAATAACCTAAAATAGCCCATGGCGGAATATTTTAAAATTGTTTACGATAGAATAACATAAGGTGGATTAGTTTAAAATATCCTAAAATAACCTAGGGCGGATATTATTTTTAAACATAGAGGTGAAGGGAGGTGAAGGGTTAAAATTTTCACATTTGCACTATAAGTTGATGGGTTAGGTGACCTAGGTTAACATAGGTTTTTAGATGTCTAGTTTAGCCTAGGTGGCTAGGTGTTTAACCTAATTTAGCTTAGAATCTTATGCGCTCAACCTAGCCTAATTGGTTAGGTGTTTAATTTAACTATGAACTAGGAAGTTAGTTAGTGAATAAACTATTAATGAATTTGATTAAATATTATTGAATTAATAACATGTCCACAACAATTGGTCCATGTTCACTAAGGGTTGGCCATTTTTGTCATGGTAAATTTATCCAAGTTACTCGTAACTTAATGAAATATCAAGTGAATTGGGATACATATTGGTGTAATGAGTAAAATTAACCAACTACCCAAGAAACACCGAACCTAAAATTATACCCCAAAAAACACAATAGTTAGCAACATTGGCAAAATAAATAAATAAAATCACACTTACTACAAATGTGCACATGACAAGCCATAAGGACATAACATAAGTCTCATCTAATGGACTACACATGACAAAATCAAAAGCAACAAAACCTACCATTAAATGACTTGCACATGGACAACATACTGTAATTGACCTTAATAAAAATCACATGGCAAAAAATCACACAATATAATTGACCCCACATTTCCCAATTGTGTTTAAAGACCATCAAAGTTCTTCATAATCATGCCCATTTCATCATTGGGTTATTGTAAAAATTTAAAAATATATTTCCAATGCAACTACTTGGGGTTGAATGTTGAGTCCACACCACCAACAATGCACCTTTACCCTAATTACAAATACAAACCCACCATCAAAACATTTTTATAGAAACAAAATGCATGTGAAATAAATAAACAAGACAAAAAATTTGGTTGAATAAGAATATATATATATATATAATCAAAAGTTTAAGTCAAGGTCCTTTTCAAAAGGCCTTGCTCCTCAATGAATTTATTTTTTTCTTCAATTATAGTAGATTTCAAGGTAAGAAAATTAGTCACATTCATAGGTTTTTTGACCGCACTACATCCAACAAAAGTGTCATCATGCCAATCGTTATCCAAATTTTTAATTATAACCTATTTTGTTGTCAAAATGGTGTAATGAACTGATACTGAGTAGACCTAGTAATATGATAAATTGGCATAGTGTTTTATTTGATAGTGAATAGAATTGGTGCTTGACTGAATGTTTGGTAGATTATAGAACAAGTGGACAGTTCAACACGAATTTGAGTTTGGAATACATAGTTGTTTATATTAACTTGTTATTGTTAAAGGATTTTTTTGTATAAAATAATACCCTTTCATGAGGAAAGAATTTTGTTTTCTTGTTATCTTTTACAAACTTGTAATGGAAAGGTATATTTTCTTTATTGCAATTTGAGTATGTTTAGTTAAAATCATGCATAAATTGTGTGCAATGCACGTGTTTTTTTTATAAATTAAAAAACCTATTATTGAGATAAAAGAGGAAGATACAACCTATTTGAGGGGCATATGGAAAAATCCATCAACATTTGGCGACCACATAGTGCATTAAAATTGTAAGCATTTGCATTTTCAATCTTTGGTCATAAAAGAAATTTTTTCAATTTTTTATTTTTTGTTTTACCATTTAAGCAATTTTCTTAGGATTTTGACATAGTGAGTCAATAAAATATTAGTATTCTTATAACTTTTTGCTACGTTATTTTTATTAAAAAATATTAGTTTTAGATATTAAGTATCATATTGATAAAAAGGATTTAAGGAATTAGTATTTGTACATGTCTTAAATATCTCAAGAACAATTACAATAGGACTTAAAAGGCAATTGGAGATGGTTACATCATAACATGTGCCCAACAAAATATTACCACAAGAACAACCATATATGTCCATAAGCCAAAGGGATACAACCTATTGATGTTCTCAACATCAAATCCCAACAAATACACCTTTTCAACAAATATTGGTAAAGCGAGAAGAATGGACGGAACCACAAGTACCTTTAGTCAGTTGTTTTTTGACACCCTAACATTCATCCTAACAATCAAGGCCAAACACATAACTGGGTGGAAATCAAACTGCACTTTTTTTAGCAACTAATGAAATAACCTTTACATGCCAGAGGTGGGCACTTACAATTTTTGGATATTATATTCCCAAGGTTATTACACTGTCATGAAACACTTATTGATGCATATTTCGTCTTTAAACCAGTTCCCTCTTTGAATCCAACCACATCAGATTTGGAATTGGAGCACAACCAACTTTTTAATTGGTTGGAACAATTACGTAGCTTGGAACAATGACCTTCACACTAATCTAGTTCTCAACCACATGTAGAATTAATGGAAGTAGTCACACTATCTATTGATGTCCAACAAACACCACCATTAATCCATCATGTTTGACTAACTATACATGTTATGCAGGGAACAATTGAACAACCACCAATTCAACAAAGTATGTGTTAATTGCAAGCGCCCATCCCACTATTGACATTATAACATGTGCATATTGTCAACAAGTTGGTCATGAATTCAAAAATTGTCCCTTTGCAAATGATAAACTCAAATAATTGATGAGAAAAGCGATCATGATAGATTTACAACCTAATGTTCCAAGCACACCAACAACACACATTGGTGTACATGTGCAGCAACCTTGACCACAATCAAGTCTGGGCAATGGAACAATACCAATTAATCAACAACTAGGCTAGCCACAACCTATTAGACTTCTTATAGCATGACAACTTAGAATTGTACCTTATTCACCATACTCGATGTGCTATCATAATCTATCACCTTTTGTACCTATGGATTTTAATATGTATTCAACATATTACTTTGGGATCAAAGGATTTTATCCATTGATTCTGAAGATTAAAACAACATATGTAGCTGGTCTTAATCAATCAAAACCGAAGCCACTTGCTAAGCAACCAATGCAAACACAATACCCTACTCAAGTTCACATTTCTAGACTAGGACAACCAATCTTGAATTCAAGAGGAATACTTGTTCAATAGTCAATGGTAACATCCTTACCTATACACTCCCCTATCACTATTGGACTATAAATTTATTGTGGAAGTATGCCACCTCAACTACCAAGAACAACAATTCCACATCAATAATTGGGTGAAGGATCGCCTGGAAACTCACTTGATGGAAACCCATTTGGAGGACCACCACCTAATCCAATTATTGGTACATATGGATGGCCAATCCCTAACCCAAGAATGTTCATACCACCTAGGTACCCACCAATTATAGTACAACCTGAATCAATTAGCAAATTGTTATACATAAAGCTTCAATATCCAACATATGTGAAGGATATTGACCTTGATGTTCATATAAACATATTCAAAAAAATGATCAATGCAAATGGGGAGACTATGCAAACAAACATCATGAACCTATTCAATTTTACTTTGAGAGACAATATTTTAGATTGAGGTGAGAACTTTGTACAAGACCATCATAATTATACATTTGAGGAGTTGCAACAAGTGTTTTGCAAGTGTTTTTAAACTATGAAGAATGACAAATAAGTTTATGTACAATGGAGGAATCTACAACAAGAAGTTGGTGAATGAGTATAGGTCTATTATAAACATTTGTTGAAACTTGCAAATCGTTTGCAAGCCAAAACCACTATTGTTTTTCTTACTATTATTTTCAGGGTGGGTTTGCAACCATACTTAATATTAGTAACTACAAGTATGGAAAGAGATTCCTTAATTAAACACAAGGAAATTGTAATGATTTGTGAAGAAAGTGGACTAGTTATAACAAATTATAATGCTTTGTTAGCCTAACCAGAAACTAAACTAGTTGTGTAACTAATAATTAACTATACCATAGTTAAACAATAACTAACCTATTCAAACTACAAAAAAGTAGGTCATGCCAAGGAAACCTGTCATAATAGAAAAAACAATAATCAAGATAACTAAACATGTAGTTGAAGTTATTGCACAACCTATAAACCAACTAGAGTACCATTACGATATCCTACATTATTTGTTCTAGTGTTACACATTGGTTGGGAGATTATTTTAGAAAGATTGAGGTTCAAAAAATGTTTCACACTAAAACAAACCCTATTGCTTTAATAGTTTTTTAACCCTCTAAACCTCATAAATACTTGTTAATGTAGTTGATGTTGTCACAACACATAGTCAAATATTAGAACAATAAATACTAAAAGAATGAAAATTAGTGAAGACAAAAGTAATAGTTGATTAACAAATCGAAGAACAAATACATGACTCCGTTGCCCATATTATCAAAGAATTGTAAAATGGTGATCTTAGGTCTTAAGCATCATGTTGATTTGAATGCACCACTTCATTCAAATTGGGCAAGATTGCTAAAAACCACAAATCAATCAGTTATAAGCAAACAACATGTTAATTTGCTTGAACAATAAACAAGACTAAAGAAAACTTTGGAAGAGATACAAATAAACGTCAGTACACAAGTTTTGGAAACCAAATATCTTCTCAACTTGGGACAACTTTTGAAGATTGTACCAAACATCAAGCGATATATTTTTAAATTGGTTAAGATTGTTCAATGGGTGTGATCTGAATCAATTTCGTTTGAACTAATGTGTGTAGCAGCTACCATTGACCATCACATGGTAGTAATCCAAGTTCAAGTGGGCAATTTTTTTATAAATGATGTACTTTTTCATGGTGGTTGCAACTAGGCTAATAGGAGCCACTAGTGCCCCCTTAATTAATTACTTTTTTGGGAACATTCTTGAAATATTCTCAAAAAAAGTTTTCAAAAAAATCTCTTAAAACATTTTTTTAAAAATTTGTACTATTTTGTTAATGTTTGTGTTAAAAATTTGGCAAAAATTTGTCATTTTCAAAGTTTTCAAAGTCCATTTACAAGTCCTTTTATTGCTTAAAAATAGTGGTTACAAGTTTTTTAATAGTACTTTTGAAGGTCCAAATGTTAATGAAATAATTTCATATTTTGGATATTTATAAAATAAGATATTAAATTTGATAATGTGCAAAACATTTAACTTATTTTCAAGTTAAAATTTTATTAAAAAAAAATTGGTGTAAAAAACATAGAATTGAAAATGGTTACAATTGTTTTCAGCCCCTATTGGCATGACTACACCCTACAGGTTCTAGAATTAACATTATCACTAAGGAATTAAGAGTGCAATTAAGTCTATCAAAGTTTAACCCAACACCTTATAACCTTCGAATGGTGGATCAAACCATACCTAAACCACTTGGTTTTATTAGGGGTCTAAAGATCTTTGTTCATGGCATTTTGTATATAGTTACTTGTATTGTTAAGTTCCTAATGGTACCACCCAAGGATGGGTTCGCCCTTTACGGTTTTCAATGACTGGTCTATTCACTTTGAGAAGTTCAAAAAGCGTTTTTTAAAGTGTAAGGAATTTGGTATTAGTCTAAACCTAGATAGGTGTGCATTATAGTCTTTTTAGGAACTATCCTAGGTTTCATAGTGTCTACAAGAGGTAAAGTTGTGGATTTTAAGAAAGTTGAAGCCTTACTGAACATGCGAGTACCTACTACTAGGTCCTTTAGGAAATTCATGTGTTCAATGGGATGGCTCTATTCTATAGGTGTTTTATTAGGGACTTTGCCTCAATCATGTCATCTATAACCAAATTATTTTGTAAAAATGAAGTTTTTGGGTGGAAAAAAAAATGCCAAAATGCTTGGGAAGATATTAAGAATCGATATGTATAAGTACCTATTATCATTACTCCTAATTGGGAGTTATAATTTCATGTGCACATGGATGCATCTTAGTTGGCAGTAGGAGTAATACTTGCTCATAATTCAACCAATTATGTACACCTTTAGATTACTAAACTCAACTGAAAGAAACTATACCATTATTAAGAGGGGAACTTTAACAACGGTTTATGTTCTGCATAAATTCAGGCATTACTTATTGGGTAACCGGTTTGTGTTTTATGTAGACCATATAGCCTTAATTTACCTTATAAATAAACTTCAAGTTTTTGGCATATTAATTAAATGGTTTATATTATTTTTGGAATATGACTTTAAGATATTATATAAACTTGCACTACAACAAAATGTGGGTGCAATTCATTAGTTTTTGTTCACTAAACTAATGAATTCATTACTTCCTCACTAGGTCCCATTCATTATAATCAGTGAATTCATTCAAAATCAAAAGAAATCACTTGGCATACAGGGACACATTTTGTTGTAATGCTAGTAGATCCCATTTAATGGTAGATGCATTGAATAGGCTACTTAACCATTTTGAACTGGTTAGTGTACCTAATCAAAACATTCATGCTCACTTGTTCACATTACAACCTGAATGGTTACATAATGGTTTTGAGTACCTATATAAGGGAGTGATGCTTGAGAGATATAGTACTTCCCAAAGACAATCTCTAATTCAAAAAGTTAAACCATTTGTATTTGAAGATGGAGTATTCTACCAATTCAGGCAAGATAATAAATTCTATTGTGTTTTACAACCAGAATAAGTACTAATTATTTTGCAAAAGCTACATATTGGAGTTGTTAAAATACATTTTTCTTTAGATATTACTGTGATGAAAATTCTTGATGTTGGATACTAATGGCCAACAATGAATTGTGATGTTCATGAATATTTGTGAAGCCTATGATTAGTGTCAAAGAACATGTAACCTATTGACACAAAATTTGGCTAAGTTGATTACACTTTGCTCAAAGAAATTTTTCAAAAATGGGGATTAAACTTTATTGGGCCTATCAAAACCAACTATCAAGGACACAAAGAACCACAAGAACAAAGGCTAAAAAAAAGGTTTAATTTTAACTTTCAAACAAAGAATAAAATAAAATAATGTGATTAAAAAACAAGAACATAAGATCTAAAAGCAAGAACATAAGATGTGCATGGTAAACATGAAAATATATCTTTATTATACTATTGTATGTAAACATGAACATGAAAAGAACTTGACAAGGCTATGGTGCAAAATCGTGCCTAATGTTGAATAGATTAAAGGAAATGAAGGTTCCTATTCCTATTTTACCCCTTTGGGGACTTAACTCAAGGAAGCTTCCAGGGAGGCTTCTATGTGTGCATCAAGTAAATAAGTTTTTTGGGAACCTTCTTAATTAGAAATCAACTATTCATAAATTAACTAAAACTTAATTACAAGTTAACTAAGATTTAATTGGACTAAGACTTAATTAAAATTTAATTAAAATTTAACTATGATTTAATTAGGATTTAATTGGGATTTAATTAGGATTTAACTATCATTTCACAAAGGTTTAATAAGGATTTAACTAAAACTTAATTGGGATTTAATTGAGAGTTAATTAAAACTTAATTAACATTTAACCAAGATTTAGTGAGGAGTTATGGATGAACATTATGGATGAATTCCATATATTGGAAGATGGTGTCTAATGTTCGCATTCGTCACACTAACAAATCGATATTATGAAAATTGATATATTTTGGTTGCTATTAATTATGCAACTAAATGGGTAGAGGTGAAAGTTTTACATACAAACGTAACTACTATTATTATGAAATTCTTGTATGAACACATTTTCACATAATTTGGTTGTCCACTCACCACAAGTGATTAATCAAGGTACCCATTTCATCAATGATGTTATTTATTATTTGATCGATCATTTCATCTTATGACATACTAATTTTATTGTCTATTATCTTCAAGGAAACAAATAAGTTGAGTCTACTAACAAAGTTTTTGGGACATTATTCACAAAATTAGTGAATGAAAATATAAATGGCTAAGATGAGCACATGTGTCCATAGTCTCATTTTCCTATAGAACTGATTTCAAAGTTGAAACTAGTCATACACATTTGTAGTTGGTTTATGGTTTATACCCATTACTACATGTAAAATACTTATTACCATATAAACCAATATAAGTCTGTGACCCAACACATATCAAAGTTTTAACTAGTCGTTTGAATTATAAAAACTTCAATAAAACCAGCTAATAGCACATTAAAATTAATTTTTTTGATGAACTTGTGCCATGTTGATCATTTAGCTTAAAAGCCATTTTTTCCCCTTTGGGACAAATTCTTAACATTAACTTGCACTACAAAAGGGTAGCATACAACACATCATAACATTTGTGGATTGTAAGAATTTATGGTAACAACACCATTAACCATAGAAAGCCCCAATGATTGAAAATGCGATAAAAAGGTACCATAATTTTTAATTAGCTTAGAGTTTGGAATAAAAAGTTGTTAAACTATCTCCATGTATCAAGATTAAATGCCTTTTATGATCCAATCCCAAGGGGGACACTTAATGTAAAGTTTGGGATTTACATGCATCAAACGACCATTTTTAAAGGGGGTATTAGATAATTGTCCAACCTATTTTTTATCACTTATTATTATCTAATTTTCTAATATATACATATTAAAGCCACTCTATATTAATTATAAACCACTATTTCATATTATTACATACCTTATATTATAATTAAATTAACTATTTGAATGATATGTACCTTATTTTAACTAATTAACTTATAATTTTTACCCAACAACCAATATATTGCACCTTATATTTTTACTCATGTATTTTTTACTCTTTTTTTGTATTGTTATTCCCCTCGGGGATCCAATTGGGGGTAATTCCATTGGGGCATTAGTTGATGACATAAACTCATCATGTTTGTGTAGCAAATGTTTCATTTCTTGATGCCATCCTTTTAGTTACATGTATAAAACACTAAAAAATACATGAAAATACAAAACATAGTGAATTACCAAAACCATGTCAAACATGCAAATAGTTGTAACAAAACCATATATAATTGCATCTCATAACTTTAGGGTTCCACATAATTACATTAGAAAAGAATGAAACATAGAACAAAAACATACAAAATTGGATATCATAATTTTAAGGTTCCACAAAATTAGACCATACAAGAATGAAACACATGTACCAATCAAAATAAAGTCACATTGAAAAAAAACCATTTTAGAATTGAAATCATATAGAATTGATCTCATAGTTCAAAACCATATTGACTGAAGTTGCACCATAAAATAACCACCTTAGAATTGAACCATATAGAATTGAATTTCACATTTACAAATAACTTTAATAAAATTATATAAAATATAATGAGACACCAAAAACTTATTAGAAAAAAGCTTTTGAACCACCTTAGAATTGGATATACACATGGATTTCATAGCTTTAAAGTTCCACGAAATTACACCAAAAATGAAACACGCTCATAAGAAATTGTTAGACCATCTAAAACAAAAGGAGTTGGACACACACACACACATTAAAGCCACCAAAAATGAAACACACACATTCAAGAACAAACCACCAAAAATGTTGAATCAAAGCTTTTGCCTAGAGGAGAGTAGACCACCACAAAGGATGGTCAATAGACTTTGTGAATTGATTCATCAATTTGTTACTCAAACACAACACAATCACAACTTCAATAGAGTATATAAGACAAAGTACATGAAAAGACATGTCTTGATCAAAAGAAACCACCATTTAGGTCTTATGATCATCCTCTTTTTAGTTACAATTTTTGTTTTCAATCTATTATGGTATTAGCTTCTTCAAGTGTGTTATAGGTGCTAAAGTTAGGGGTTTTTAACAACAATTTGGAAACAACTTAAAGGAGTCTACTTTGTGCATTATTTTGGTTTTATAAGATTGTGGAGGTGGTTGTTTCATGGGGTGTGGAATTTAAAGGGATAAATTTGGTCATCCAAAACATTTTTTCTTTGAGGGGGAGGAATTTGAAAAGGAATTGGAAAAATGGAATTGATTATTATAGTTTGAGCTATTAGGATCAAAATTGAAAGCAAATTGGAAGGATTCAAGGAGATAAGAAAAACCACAATTTTATCTTTAGCTATAATTAAAAATAGTGGGCTAAGGATAAGAACATGGCTTATGATTTCCTTTCAATGGTAGGGGTTTTTTGGAATGACTTGGGCGGATAACTAGACCTTCACAAATGCCTTAAAACTTTAGACTTAGCATGCACACACGTGCACCCACACACACACACACATACACAATCGCACCATATCACCCCAAAAAGAAACATTGTAACAAAATGCACTAAAAACACACCATTGCATTAGACCACTATAAACATACCACAAGCATAATGCATTATCACATCAAATCACCAAAAGAAAAAATGTTGTACCAAAATCATTGCACCAAATCATTAAAAATCGCAAGAAAAATGTAAACCAAACAAATAGTTGTTACAAATTATTAGAAATTGCAAATGAAAAATAAAAAGTTGTCACATTGTTGCAAATGAAATAGTTATAATAATCCAGAGTCATAAAAAACACTAAGCAAAAAACAATGTTGTCACACCTTTGCAAAAGAAAGAACTACCGTAAACAACCAAAAGCCACAAATGCAAAGCAAAAAGTTGCAGTACACCACTAGAAATTGCAAAAAAATCTAAGAAAATAGGAATGCAAACCAAACAAAAAGTTACCCCACTATCACAAAATAAAAAATTGTCATGAAAATTTTAAGAAGAAAACAATGGGAGAAACCTTAAACCTATTTAAAACATTGAAACCTCAGCAGGTTTTTGAGAGTTCTTTCCACCAAAAATAGGTGGGTAAAAGGTTCCAAGTTTTACCCTAGTTCTACCCTAATTGTGGTTCAGAAATAAGGGAAATATTAAGAATTTTCAATATTTGGATCCGATTAGGTTAAATTTTACATCTAGTTCTAACATTTGGATTTGTGTACTCCAACAATGGTTTTGACCCTATCTTTATGCTCATGATCAAAGCTAAGGCATAATAAAGGAAATGAATTAAAAATAAAACCTAAACATTTTTTAATTCAAGTACTTTCCCATAAATGTGGGAAAATGCAAGAAAACAAGTCTTAACAATTCCAAGGGGATTTTCATTTTGGGAATTTAAAAATGTTTTAAATATTTGAATGAAGGTTTCAAACCTAGGGCTTTCTTTACAATATTGGAAAGGCTTTGAAAAGCATAATACTAAATGGGGTTGCATTCACAAAACAAAAACCATAACCATAAATTATGGCCATTTGAAAGGTCAAAAATCAAATTGCCAAAATGAATATGAATATCAATCACTTAGTTGCTCGACAAATGGCTCAAATTGACTTTCATTCAAAAGCATATACATTGTTGGAAAGCTTTTTTCAAAGGCTACAAATTTGGCCTAGTAATTTTGAATCAAATGCAAATTGAAAAAGTTATAAATCCCCAAAGTGATTAGACTTATAACTTGTCAATTTTGAAGCTTTCATTTGGGAATCACAAGGAAAAGTGACATTTTGATGTAACATTTGTGAAAAGTTAGTAGGAAAATGATGACTTTTCTTAAAAATTGACAAGATTCTTTACCACATATACCATTTAACCATTTGACAAGCTTAAAGGTGTCACATTATTTTTTCACTGTTGAAGTGATTAGATACCTGAGATGATTATTGCAAAGACAATATGATTTGTACAACCGATTCATAATATGTACATAGTACCTATTATATAGTTTTCAAAAAAATTGATGTCATAACCTCATTGTAGGTTTGATGGGAATTAATTATTGTTGAAAATGTCAAACCCTCTAGAATTTACTTGTTTTAAATGCCAAAATTTGAGGAAATTATTAGCCTGGAACCCAATCTTTTTGGAATTGCACTTATTTTCTATGGCACCTAAATTCTCTATTGCATCACATTGGGCTTTCTCCTTCTTCATAGTGATTAAGGTTTCAAGATTGTTAATGTGATGTCTTGCATGGGGTTATGTGGGTAGAGTTGAAGATGAGGGTCTTTAAATTGGAGTAAAAGAAGAGTTCGAGACAGATCTTGACAAGAAAGCTTTGATCAAGAAAGCAAAAAATCAAGAGTTCAAAATGTAGGTTTGTCAAGTGAAAACAACTAATTCCATTGTTAAACTAGATGTGAAGAAAGTCAGTAACCTTAAGTCAGAATTGATTGAGAGAAGAATTGAATGACAGACCAACAAGCCCATGCACACATAGGAACATAAAGGTAGGGCAATTTATACAAAATTTGGTGGAACATTATCTCTCCTCTTATCTTTGTGAAAAAAGTAGTAAAAAAAGTTGTAAAAGGTCTCATTCTCAAGAGGTCAAAAGTCTGGAAAACCTACCAAAAAAACTGCTTATATTTACTGCCAAAGTTCCATGAACTATTTCTTACTGCCAAAGTGATTTTGAAAAATAAAATAATGGTTCAACACCCCAGTGCTGAAAGCTGAAAAGCTACTACAGTAATGCCTAAGGATTTGGAAATTGTCTAGTGACACAGCTGGTTGCAGCAAAGTATGAAACAAGATGGTTCAAGTTCCAGTTTCAACAAGATGCTGACCATGCAGGATTTGACCATATAGTTAATATTGGACTCAGAAACGGCCTGAATCCCAAAATCAGCCCAGACCGGTTTTGCCATACAATTTGCAATGTTTCAACATCAGACATTTCACCACATGAAAGGTCTCATGAAAGGAGCAGCATTATTGCTGCAGGCAGCATCAAATTCAAGCAAGACAAGAAAGATTGTGGCTGCTGCATAACAGACCAACTCAAACGAGCTCACAAGGCAGATAACTTACAAAGAAATGAAATCAAGTCCGTGTGAGTTGACTTGCATCACATCTAATTTCTACTGTCATTTGAACTCCCCCATTCAGTGGGTTTGTGAATTGGAAGGGGGCTCAAATCAACTTCCAGCAGCTTGATTTCCCCTTCATTCACAAGTCCTGCCTTTCAAACAAATCAGAAGTTAGTGGCTATTCCTTGGACTGCCAAACTACCAGGTCACAAAGTACATAGAAGTTATGGGACTACATAAGCTGAGAAGGAGTAATGTGTGATTTTGTCTCATATCCAGTTACCTTACTGACCAGACCAGTAGCTAACAAATACCCTCCAGTCCTTCCAACGCCATTCCCTCAGCATAGCAGAGTTAGAACCTTCCTTTCAATGCATCATGAGCCTTACTTTGATGTTGCACATGAAAGAAGCAACTTGTATTCCCTACCTACAAAAAATCTAGTGCTTACCCTCTTTTCCCATATTTGTGGTCCTCTATATTGACCTCAGGTTGCAATTAATGCAAAATAATAAAATCACAAACTCAATCATATCATCTAATGGCCTATTTCTACTAATCAAACAGGCTCTGATGTAACACATCCCAGGATCACAAGATATCCTCAGGTTGCCACAGCTGCTTGCGAGCAAGTAAAATCTTTTCATCTGCATCTGAAATCTCATCCTTTTGAGCATCCAACACTGTAGACCAAGCATTCCAGTGTAGCGCATCAAGCTGCTTGCTAACTCGATCAATTAGATAACCTCTGTCACGCATAATAACAAGACCATATGGTCGCAGAAGGCGGTCCATCTCTAGCAGAAGATCCTCCACGCTGCAGTCATGATCATAGATATCTGAGAGTACACCCCAGGCATGTAGCAGATCATATGTCCGTGGGTATGTGGAGTATGCTTCACACCTGCACAAGACCATCCAGATAAGAAACGCCATAACAATAATATTGATGCATATTCCAAGAGAATGTTTAACAGCTAATATCAGCAGGTGGATCTCTTGATGCATTCATTGAGTTAACAATTTCTAGCTAGTTCCAAAACAAATCCCCAATTTTATGCATTTCAATTGCAAATGAATAACTTATCCAAGAGCAAACACCCCACTTACTGTGCATCAAGTGACAGATGTATAAGAAGTGACAGATGAATTTACCAATTATGGTAGGAACCAATAAACCCACGATCGTAGACAACTTTGAGACTGTTGGGGCTTGAGTATGGAACCACATTCATCACCCACACTGGCATGTTCATTGCTCTCAATGCTGCAGCAAAACCACCCAAATTGGCATTCATGTCCATTATGTTGCGGATACTATTTTGCTCCACCTGCTTTGCAGTTTTCAGCTGCTTCCAGTAAAACTCCACCCTTCTCTTCCATGCATTCTGCATATAGATGTGCAAAACCCCTCAGAATGCTCAGCTTGCTTGCAATTCAGTTCACACTGCCCCAAAGTCTAAATACATGGCAAACAGACTGCCAACCTGGAACTATTTCCAAAGATGCAAATACAAAAAGTGACTACATGAACAAATCTACCACCAACTAGTGATGGTAACTAAGTGATCTGGTCTAGTTTTCAGGAAAATTTGAAGCAAAGAGCTTACCGAGTTGTCAGCAAAAGCTTTTTCATTGAGACCAAGATCTTTCAGGCGTGGAGGAGGGGTAGACATGCGCTTTGGCCATGGCTCCAAACCCCTTCCAACTGCTTCAACACAGCCACCAAAATTACAATACCTGTTGGATAATCTGAATGCTAGAATGATGAATAGCAAATAGAACTTCAGGTGAATTTTTTTCAGAAAATGTGTCCAAAAGAAGGCTTGGAAAGGCATGCAAAGAGAAAACTGCAGAGTCACAGGGCTAACTGGTGTGAGTTGTAGAGGCTCACATCCAATGAGTGGAGTGATGCAAGTCTTCATAGGTTCTTGCCAGGCTGCATCAATATCTACACTGTCACTGCACACTAGTGGCTCTGTACCTACTTCTCGCTTTTCATAGCACTCATTTGTTAGTGGCTTGGCCCAAATCACAGTCTGTCCATCTTTGGCAGCAATTGTCCAGCACATGCGGCCAACCAGGTCCACCATTTCTTTCCATGTGTTTGCATCTTCTGGATCATCCCGATACACAGGAGGAGATGACCAGGCAAAGTACCCACCAGGCCTTAAAAGCCTATCAACCTCCAGAAGCAGAATACCACCCCGTTGTGCCCAGTCAATTCGACACCGAGAACAGTGGGCCAAATCAAAAGATTTGCTTGGATAAGGAAGTCGCATTGTGCCAAATACACCTAGGGTTGCAGGAATCCCTCTCTCCAATGCGAACTGTATCTGGTTCTGGTGTACATCATTGGGGGCCAAAGACATTGCTAAAATGTCCAAGTCAAGTAAGTAGGCACCAAAGCTTGCCACCCCACACCCCACATCCAAGACAGTCCTTATTTTACCTCCACTGCTGAGATTCCCATCCTTGTTCTTGAGCATCTGTAGGCAAAGCAACGTTCTCACTGTCATGAACAAAACAACATTCATCATCTTCTCCAGATTTAGAATCTGAAGAACTCTAGACAGGAACATTACAAGTTCTATCACAGAACTTCCTGGACAAATTCCAAGCAAAGAGGGAACAATCCAAAACCTGCTTTTACCAGAATATGATCATCAAGTACTTATGTCTTCAAAATAAATTAGTCTGCTTTAACTGCTTGCTAAACTCCATCTGCACAATTCTGATTGACCTTTTCATCTCCACCATCTGTGATGGAAGTGATCAATAAACCAGCCCCTCCTCAGGGAAGAGAAGAGTTGTGCAACTGTTCTCTTAAAAGGAAATTTCTCATTAAAACAGAAGACTGTTCTTTAGATTACCAAGGAGATGAGGAAGTGGACTCCAGATTTTCCCACTGAATCTTTGGTGATTTACCCTATACCACTTATGGTTAGGTAGCACACATAGCTACAGGTCCAACTTACGTAACAAGACCCCATATCACAAACATAATCTCAAACTTATGCAAGAGCACATACCTCACAGAAAGCCCACAGTCAAGCCTCAGAAACTTCCAAGTTTAAAAACACATGGAAATTCAACAGCAAGTGCAGGTGCTTCAAATAGTTTGAGTGCACAAGTTACCTTCCCAAGATGTACAATGTACTTGTCAGCACCATCAGGAAAGTGGGTGCCACCACCTGGAAAGTTGACCTTCTGGTTGTTCACCACCATCCAGTGTTGATCGGATTTCTCAGTTGCAAGAAATGTATGAGGAACATTGGCTTGCCATACTTCGTCCCTGCTTGCTGGCCACCTGATTGGCACCTGTGCACAGGTGCTCCCACTGTGCTATCTCGTTATCATGCAAAGACCAAACAACAGACCCATATTCCCTGTCTCTAATAACTAGCATGAGACCATATTTATGCAAAAGACGGGACATGATTTTGTTTATCAGTGGTGATTACCCAGCCACCTGGGATATCAAAACTTCCTAGAATCAGTGGAGACTCGACAAGCCTCCAGTTCCAGGTCAACTCTATACTAACTGGTGTGAATGATGATTCCAGAGCAAAAGAGTGCTTAGGATGGCTTAGAATGCTCTGCAAGCATTGTGACTGCTGTGTACAAGCAAGAAAGAGACAGTGGGTGATGAGTGATATTATACCTTGTAATTAGGAGGGGGAGGAATCAAGCAGTTAAGACGGCGCTCTGGAGGTGGGCAATGGCGCTCATAGTGTTCCATGAGAGATGTATTGAGCTTGATCTTCATTTGCGTTTGAAGTCGTCTGTCCAGACAGGGGATCAAATCTGTATACTGCGAATCACAAACCTGCAAAACCCCCAAACCTAAAACTCTCAAAACAACTAACTATCCCTGCATAAACATTGTTCAGATTTCATATCTTGTTTTGATTCTGCTCTTACCAAGCAATGAATATTTGCCTTCAACAAACCACAATCATCATCATCATCACAAGTCTGAGATTATTTATTTATTTCTATTGAGAATGAAAGTATTGTATCTGAGCATACTGGGATGGATTTGAGCGGAAGATCATCGGTTCCCTCGTCGTCGCTGCTGCTGCTATCATCTGCTGATGATTCGGATTCCTCAACAGAAGATCTCTCATCTCTTGTATCTTCAATTTCTTTATCATTTTCGTCACTGTCGTTGCTGTCATTCTTGTCTTCTGAGTCATCTTGGCCATCTGACTGCTCGTATTTCTCGTCAGTCTGCTCGTTATTACCGGTTGTAGCCGCCGCCTCCTCCTCCTCTGCTGTGACACGAGCATCGAGGAGCTTCCCCGTATTGTCGCGGAGCTTTGCAGTGAGAGGATGATCGTTCTCCTCCTCCTCCTGTTCCTCCTCCACAGCCGTGACTTCCAAAGCTTTGGAAGAAGAAACAGACCAATCAGAAGAAGAAGAAGAAGAGCCGCGGCCGGCGGCGGCATTATTATCATCCGAGAAACGCTCCTCCCCCCTAATCAGTTTATTCTTGTTGTGAAGCCGATGATATCTGAAGAAAGAACCATGGTAAATGGACAACAACGACAACATTAGAACCATGCTACACGCAATGAGCAGCACTCGCCTCTTCTGCGCGGCGGCCACTCCATCTGCATTCCGCCCCCTCATTCTCTGAGAACTGACTGCCCCAAACATTCAACCGCTTGGTTCTTCTCCGCCCTCTTGTTCTTGCACGTCAAATTCCTACCCGATGCTCAATACCCTAAAACACTGAATTCAACAACATGTGCTCCTCACCAGTCGCAATAGGCAAAATGCTTCCAGTCATCCACGATATAAACACCACTATGTACTCGCAATACATAAGTAATAATGCTTCCTCCGCGTCTGAAAGACTTCAATCAATCTGTAAACCTGACAAACATCCGCATGTAGACGACCACTGCATTCATTCCAGTGCAGTCATGATTCGCGATGTTCGTGTTTTCTCGCCTCCTCCTCACTGACTGAGCGGCTTTAAGAGTCCGGGAAAAAAAAAAAACGGACAAACAAACAAACAAACAAACAAACCCAAAAAAATATTTTTAAATCCCAAAAAAATGCCAAATGCTCAGTGCTTCAAAGGACGCAAGGTCGACAACTTCCCTTGTTGTTACAAAGCTATAACTTAACCATCATCGTCTTGGGACTCGCATTTCCTTTTCTTCCTTACACACGCACGCACAGGCAGCAGTGTCGTGTGTCGAATTTGCACGGAATGGAGAGCATGATGAGACAGGAGACGACGACGACCTCGTTTGATCCGCTGATTAGGTTACAGTCTTTTTTTCGCTGGATATATATATATATATAATCTTGACAAGTGCTTTTTTGAAATTCTCAATTGCCAGAATACTTCCATATTTAGATTGCAACCAAATTTGGCTAAATATTCCTGTACATGATCGCCATTCTGGCTACATCACAAAATTGACAGGAAAAAAAAAATGATTAGCTAGGTACCAGCCTTTTCTTTTGACTGGCTATACAATAGCCAGAAGCTATATTAAAAATTAAAAGTGCTAATTCAAGTGCATCTATAAAAATAAAATCTCAATAGCCACATTTTGACTAAAATTTAGGAAAAACAGCCAGATTCCTATACATGGTTCAAGTAGGCAGCCTCAAACTTATAGATAGCCAGAAAGCTAAAAATTAAAAAAAATAAAAGTTCTTAAATGAAGTGTTTTTTGGAGATTCTCGATAGCCATATTTTGATAAAAATTTAAGAAACTTTTCAAGGTGCCACTGCACCACATACATTGGTTCTTCAAAGTAGGTAGCCCAAAAAAAAGGGGGATATTTAACAAATTTTGCTTTCATATTATTTAACTAGTAGCCAAATTTGGCTTAAATATCCGTAGGTCATCGCCATTTTGGCTACGTCACAAAATTGATCCCCACAAAAAAAGAGGAACCTACCTACTTAGGGAGCGAATCGCGCAAGCGCTATTTACGCTAATCAAAGAGTAGCCCTGGCGGCGAGCCCAGAATAGCCAACCCCACCACCCCACTAAAATTACCCAATTCCATTTAAGCGGTTGTGCATTATTTATTCTAAACTGGTAGTAATAAGTAAGTGGGGTCAAACGCCAGAAACAGCTCACTTCTGGCTGGCTGCCTGGCGGGGTGCCTGGAACTAAAGCAAAGCAGGGGTGAGAGTGGTAAGTGGGTCGGTGGGTGGGGTGGGTTAGTGGGTAGGTGGGTCTGGATGGATAACAAATGATTTTTAATTTTCTCGTTGTTCAGATGGGGTCCCCATTTGTACAGTTGCCCGTCCTCTTCTGTACTCGTAGAAACGGGCAGCGGGCAAGCTTTCAGAATGGAACGAGGTGCCAGAGAGAGAAAAAAAAAAAACGGGTAGGCTGCTCACCCTCTTCATGGCACGGCACTACATAGCATAGGTACGTGTCAGCCAATTCTGCTCTTGGAATCAGCTAGCCCAGTTCCACCTGTTCCAATCTTGGAATGTGGCAAGTATATTAGGGCACGCAACTATGCCAATTCTGGTCTCAGAAATGGTCAAGTAGGAGCAGCTGTTCCACCTTGGAAAAGTGGTAAGGTGTGTCAGGGCCAATAATCAATCGATGTCTCCATTCACATTAATGAGAATTCTATTTATAGGATTTTTGTTTTCCTCAATAATGTAACGAGCCAACCAACATCCACGTCCATCCCATCCACATTTTTGTCATTTAACATCCAACCACTAGGGAGGATTCTTTAAAAACTTCATCTAAATACAATTTTTTTGTGCAATCCTTCAAATTTGGATGAACCAGACAATACATCCACAGAAATGTTGGAAATGGGTTGGCATTGGATAAAAGTTGGGAAAAAATACCGCCAACATTGCAAAGTTTCAGGGCAGACTGCCCCCTCACCAAAAACTTTCTGAGAATGCCCAGAAGTTTCAGGGCAGACTGCCTCCTCACCCCCAAAAAAACAACTTCTGGGTATGTCCATAAGCTTCAGGGCAGCCTAGCCCGCTCATCCAAAAAATTCTGGAAATGCCCAGAAATTTCAGGGCAGCCTGCCCTCAGGATGACAATCTATCTCCAATGCTGGAACTTTTGGTGTCGAGTTTCTCTTGACTCAATCCATTGAAGTCCAATTTCTTGAGTTGCCAAATGTCTTTTGTAATGTTGCCAACATCACCCATTTGGCAAGTAAGATTGGAGAAGGGTTGGAAGTTGAAGCTCTTGCAAGCATTTTGCAAGACCTACGGTAACAATGGTCGAAGCTCTTTAAAGCATTTTGCAAGACCCATGGTGACAATGGTCAAAGCTCTTTAAAGCATTTTTCAAGACTCATGGTAACTATAGAAATGACAAACATTAAGAGGTTGGCAAGGAGCATTTCATTTCATCTATTGATGTAAATGTAGCTTAGGATGAAACTATGTGACAAAGGATTTTATACTTAGGTCTCCCAACCCAATGTCAAAAATGTCACAAATTTAGACATTATGCCAAAGCATGTGCATCATACTACCCAACCTGGAAGCAAGGGTTCTCTTTGGTCCCAAAATGTGATGTAGACTGCCTGCCCAACAACTTGGTGTTAAAGAGTGATGAACACAAAGAATGAAGTGGTTCACAATAGTTGAGATGGAGTTGATTTGAATTCCTTTGGAAAGAAATAAAAAATGAGGCTTCATTTGCAAAGTCTCATGCTACCAACTTGTAACCTCATTGTTTTTTTCCCATGGGAAGCAATACATTCTAGTCCATAAGGCCAAATAAAGAAGACATGACAACGGTGGACACTAGGAAACACAATGAAGGTCACAAGGTATAATTTGGAATTAATATAGACCAAAAAGAAGAAGAACATAACTTGGACAAATGAGAACCCCTTCAAGAAACTAAAAGCATTACATGGGAACTAAAAGTTTTTAGTTCAAAATAAAACTTCATTTCCCCTTGTGAACAAGCAACCAAAAAATGAAGAAAAATGGCTATTCACAAATAGCAAAAAGGTCATAAAAAAAGAACTAGAATTTCTAACTTTGTTTTTTAAACGTGCTCAAGGTGTGTAAAAATCACACGGTCCTAAACCAAAATCTCACAATTCTCTTTCCTAATGGATCTATTAGTCCTTGTGGCACAACCTACTACAAATTCACCATCAAGTCATGTGTTGTTCATTGAAAGTGCATTTTAGAAAAGAAAAGAAAAAACCTATCTCATGTGTAAAAAGGAACAAAAGATAAACAAATTCCACCAAACTTGTCCATTCATTCTTCTCAAAATTGGGCCTCTTCACGATTCCTAATGGTGACCATCAAGTTAGAATATGGTTAGTCTTGACTAAAGATGAAGGTAAAAAACTTGTCATGTTTTGTCTCAAGCATAATGACCTCCTTAACCTCCCTCTAGATGTTAAACTAGAAGAATAACAAGACTTGGAATGGACTAAATTCTCTACCCAACCTCTGGTGCTACAATGTGTTCCAATGGCTGTAATGGCTCCAGAGAAAGTATCATAAAATCTCCCACAAACTTCAATGAGTGGGATGACCTCAAATGGGCTTGACAATGGAATGAATATGCAATCATGGTAAGCCATGAGTGCACAATCTTGTTTTTCACTCCAACCACAAAGCTCAATGGTGAAAATTTGAAAAGATCCAAACTTAAATGGTTCAATGCCAATGAACTAAACAACTTTGACAATTTAGTCCTCCATGCCACACTAACTTAGAACCCTTTCATGAAGTAATTAGGTTTCAATGTGGGAGAAAACTAGATACAAAAATGGAAATCCAATGTGAGTTTTTCACCTCAATCCCTTCAATCCCTTCTTAAAAAACTAATGCATGTGTTCAATGTCCCCATTTCATTCATTAGATTTAAATGCAACAAAGGGATTGATCAACCTCATTACCCCTTAATCTAATCTGAATGATCTTTAAACCCATCACATTAACATCCCCTAGTGTGAAGGGCTTTGGCTCAAGATGAAATTATTCTAAATAAAAAAAGTTGTGTGCTTGAATATATATTTTGGATCCAACGTGTAAATTATCATCCTTCAAGAACTTCACCTAAACAAAAATGAGTATGAAAGGTGGAAGCAAGCCTTCATTGAAAATCAACATTTAACTAGGTATACATCACAAATTTCCTCAGGCAAAATTTCAATATGATTATAATGAATCATTAGATTTATGTTATTTATTTAAAAAAATTCACATCATCGTTGTGTGTTTTTCACTTTATTTTTTTATTGTTGATAAAATTTTTGTTGAAAATATATGAACATAATGAATAATGATTATTCATTTTACCATAATTTTCACGACACAAATGTAAAATTTTATCATTCAAAGAAACTTAGAATTTATATCATTTTAAAGAATAATTATGTTTATGTTGATACTATGATAATAAAATATAATTTTAACATTGGTTAAAATAACTAAAAAATGACATTTGATCCAAACTACATTATATATTAGTTCCCATTATTTTTCCCTAGGGAGTTTGTAATGTACTACCTTAGTGTGGCCTTGAAACAAGTTCATGAATGGAATGTTGCACTATCCAAAACCAAGAGAAAAAAATATGGGACCTTGTTGCATTTCCACTCCAAAAACAATTCCTCACTAAAGTAGAATTGCAAAAATATCCCACAAATGAGTGAGTCAAAATAATCCTTTCTAATTCTCAAACTCGTCTTGTTGAATTTTTAAAAAAAGGCTTAGCTTTCCATTCCATGAATTATACCTTCACATGCCACCACTATGGGGACACCTACTCCAAGATCTTTTTTGATTACCAAATACAAAGAAGAACATAAGAAATCAATAATTAAGGAATTATGGACAAGGACAAGGTCCTTGCCTAAAAAAAGATTTACCTTCATACATTCATAATTTATATGTTAAGTTTTATAAAGCATGTCAACACAACCAACTCATCCAACAAGCATGTGTAAAATGTTGGATTAGTGTGCCCACCAAAATCACATCAAATATGAATGTGTCCATATGCAAAGACATTTTTTTGGAGGAAGTTCAAAAAGTGATCAAGTCCCTCCCAAAGGGTAAAGCACTAAGCTTTGATGGCATTCCAATAGAGTTTTTCAAAATAACATTTTTGAACATGTCAATAAAAGTATATAAACCATCAAAGAAATGGGAAATGTGCCTAATGAATTATATCTAACAATGATCATACTCATTTTCAAATCTAGAAACCATTCCAAAATAGGTAATTGGTGCCCCATCACAAAGGTCTTATCTATCGAGCAACAAACTTTCCTTGAGACTAGCGTAAGACCCATGCAAATTGGTTTTGTTGGGGGAGGCACATAATTGATAATATATATTTGGTGAAAGAATCCATGGATTGGGCCACTAAAAGTGGTCAATACCAAGTCATTTTTCTTCTTGACTTTGAAAAAGTTTTTAATCACATATAATGGATCATTTTATTTAAGGCATTACAAAAATTAAACTTTAGTGAGACATGGATCCAAAGTACTTCCTCTTTTTACAATGGAGTTGATTGGATCCCCATTCAAACTTTCCAAATCAATTCGCTAAAGGTGCCCCATTCACCCTACTTATTTTTCTTAGCCACAGATGTTTTGGCTTATGCTTTAAACAACCCAATCTATGGAATTGAAGGATTAAAGTTCCTAGGAGGCTCCTAGGAGGATCAATATTTTGCAAAAGACACAATGTTCTATCTTGTGGGCTCAATTGTTAATTTCCAAAAGGCAAGGGGGGTGAGGGGTAGGGGGGCCTTACCCTCTTTTACATAGGTGCAAATGCCAAAATAATTGGAATAAACCTACAACTACATAAACATCTTCTAAACCCACATATTACATTTGGGGATAAAAAAATGCCTTGTATGGGTTGTAAAAGGCAAAGGTGTGCAATACTTGGATTTACAAATGGGTTTTATATTCCCAAGGGAAGTCAACTTTGATAAGCTCCTCCTTAACCTCAAGGAAAAACTTGTTTTTTGAACTAAAATGAAGATCATTAAGGTAGGCAAAGCCTTGACAACGAACCAAGTTTTTTCAATTTCAATTTGGTACATCATGGCATCTTGAAATTCAACCTTCAAATGTGTAACCAAATTAATGGTTTGATCAAAAATAATATTTGGAGTGGAATTTTTTTGCAATATGGCCAAAATGAGGTGGGATTCGTTAACTTTACTTTTAAAGTAAAACAATTTCAACATCCTAGAACCTCAAGCACAAACTGAAGTTTTGCTTGACAAACTCTTAATCAAAGGTGTCAAGGACATGAAGATTCACAAGAACAAAGGTTAAAGGAAAGGTCTAAGTCTAATTTTCAAACAAGGAACAAGACAAGATTATGTGATTTAAAAATAAGAAACACAAGAAAACATAACAAAAACACAAAATGTGCAAAACCAACATGAAAATGGATATTTATTATGTGAACATATATAAACATGAATATGAAAAGAATATGACAAGGCTATGGTGTAAGATCATGTTTAAAATTGATGTTGAACATACTAAAGGAAATGAAAAGTCTTATTTCTATATATAATCCTTTGGGGACCTAGTTCAAGGAAGTTTCCAAGGAGGTTTCTATGTGTGCATCGAGTAAAGAAGTTTTTTGAAAACATTTTTAACTAAAAATTAACTATGGATTAACTAAAACTTTATTAAAAGTTATCTGGGACTTAATTAAAAATGGACTAGGAGTTGATTACAGTTAACTAAAACTTAACTAAGAATTAACGACAACTTAACTGAGAGTTAACTAGGAATTAAATCAAATTTAACTAGAACTTAATTAAAAGTTAACTTAAAGTGAACTAAGACTTAACTAAAAGGGAACTAAGAATCAACTAAAAGTGAAGTATGAGTTAAATGGAAGTGAATTAAAACTTAACTATAAGTTAATTAAAAGTGAACTAAAACTAAATTAAAAGTTAGATACAAATTTATTATAACTCATGGATGAGAATCCAAATGAATGAATTCCATGGCAATGGCATCTGTGACAAAAGGCTTTTCACTTGGCTTTGAATGATCGAAGTTTTTGATTTAATGAAAGGTGATCCAATCTCACAAAGTTGACAAAACCCAAAAAACTTTTCCTTCAAATGATAGTTGGTTTATGTTCACTCGTAAGTTCAAAAAATATCCTTACACATTATGGAATTTCATTTTAGAAACTTGGATTCGCATCAAATAAGGTTTTTCTTGAATGGAGCTTTGGAAACATAAGTTGATGCATCGACTTTTTTTTGGAAACCCATCCATACTTGCTTCAAATGGGGCATTTCTTAATTAAACATCATATGTAGGATTTGGTAGGATGACAAGATGCACAAGGGTTTGCTATCTATGAAATTGAACAACAAACAAATGGCATCCCCTTAAAGACTTGGATGTCAAATGAACAAAAGACACCATGGTGGGTTGGGTATGCATTATTAATGCAATCCCATGGAACTTAAAAAACTTGATTTCCAATTGTGTGGAAGGAAGTTGGGTGTGCATGAATCTACCTCCAAGAGATTTGCCACTTCATTGGATCTATCACATTTCAAAGGTTTTTATTGTCTCAGTTTATGTTCAAGAATTTTGTTGTGACCTTATATCTTGTGCCTTTTCCTTATAGGGCACATAAACATACATCTTTCACTAATGAAGCTTCAATATGTTTATATTCTTTCCAAGGCCAAAAAATGAAAGGATCCTTGATTTTCCAAGTCTTTATTTCCCACCCTTGTTGGATGACCAATTGTGGTTCTATGGTGAAGGTTTCATCAAACACCTCCAATGGGACATGGGAGAATGGGAATAGGAAAAGAGCCATGTGGTCTTAACATCATGCCCTTTTTTGGATACACTTTGAAAAGAGGTCATAAGTTATGTGTTCATAAGAAGGACCTTAGTACTTCTAAGTTGATGAAATCTCTTATCCAAAAAAGATTCGATGAATTAACTAAATGCCTTTTAACAAGGCATATTTAACACAATGTTTTGCACTTAACAAAGGTTTGCCAATTGGAGCACAATTATCAAAGTTAGGTGAAGACCCACACTATGAGCTTTGCAAAGAGCAAGTTGAAACAACCCAAAACATTGTTTTTTTGACAATTAAGCCATAAGTTTTTCTTAGGAAACCTTTTAAATTTTTGAACTCATTGGGGCGGGGGGGCGGGGGAAGGGGGATCCCTTTTATTTTATGTTCACATGGTAACAAGTATTTTATGGAGAAATTTTCAACCTTGTTAAACGAAAGGAAAACAAGAGTTCGAGCCCCAATATTCACCTATTTTAGACAATCCTTGGATATCTTTCATATTTTCATCATTTTATTTTTTTGATTTAAAAGATGTATTAGTAGACATGGTAGTTTTTATTCATGTTCCAAGGTATTTTAAAGTGCTTGGAAAGCCATTATTAAAGTTGGTCTTTTTATTTGGCATGTCATTAAGAAGGATAAACAAAAGAAGAAAAAACCATTATTGTAAGAAATAGTTGAAAATGATTTTATCTTTGAACAATACCATCAAGATATTTTTATCTCAAAAAAAAATCTATTTGTTGAAATATGTCCTTTCCCTCATATTTATTAAGTTGTTATTAGGAAAAAAATGTTTCCACCCTCCACTTTTTGTAGTTCCTCCGTTTCTTTCACCCTCCCAATGCAATAACAACTTATGCAAATATGTACCAAAAACATATTTTTAAAAGTACCAACAATGAACCCTAAAATTGGCTAATGGTAATTAATTAGCCAAAACACGTGTAAACCAATGTGGGGGTGGTTATTTAATTTTTAAAATAATTGTTCATTCAACACAAAAATTTAACATGTGAAGAATTAATAATGAAAATTGTGTGAAGTTTAGTTATTCATAGGTTTATACATTTCACACACAAATATCATTCATTGAAAACACATTTAACACATAGATAAATGTGTTGACAAATGAAATACGAACTTATGAATGAATGAATGTCACACAAATTTCACATCTTCCTATAAATCCAGGCATCAAATGTGTTTTCAATGCATGATATTAGTGCACAAAATGTATGAATTATGAATGAACGATTTTTGCATGATTTCCATTACTAAATCGTGATGAAGGTATTTGAAGAAAATAAAAATCCACAAACCATTGGTTCTTATTATTTCAAAACCTTTGAAAACCTTTAGGTTTTTTGAAAAAATCAACAATTATTTAAACAATTATTTGACATTTTCAAAAAGAATGGTAATCATGGCTATATATCATAATTGGGTTTTTGATTTTTTGAAAATTACAATTATCAAACCTAATAACCACCTTAATATCCAATAAGGATGTAGTTTTTGATAATCGCCCCATAATAATGTAAATCTTGTTCATATTAATGCATTTCCAAACCCATGTTATAAGATATAAGATGCACAAAATGTAACTTAAGATATTTGTGTTGTACAAAAATGATGAACACATGTTACATTGTTAAATTGTGCACCACCCAACGTGCCCATATAAAAAAGTTGCATGGAAACTTAGTTTGTGCATAATAAGTTGAATTATGTTGTTAGTTTTCATCATGTGTTCCATATGTTTATTATAATTAATGTTTTGATTTTAGGCAACATAATGGAAGGTTGTTCCATTGTATATAAATGTATAAATATATTCCCATGATATGCTTGTTTTTAGCCTTCCTCTTATGTTGCAATCATAATTAATGTTAAGTTGATGTCAAAAAAGACAAGTTTTTTTTATTGCATTCACATCAAGAATGTTAACTAATATAAAATCCCAATGGAATCTTGGGTGGCACACAATGTTAAGTCAATATTAAGTTGATGTTAATTGAGTGTTAATTTAAAATCAAAATTTCAAAAACCATTGACCTTACAACAAAACACAATCTTAGGTGGTAACCCATAAAAAAGGGTTTTCAATCAATGTTAAGATAACAAAATGTTTTTTCCCTGGTTCTCCTAAAGTCCATGTTTAAGTAGCCCTCCTCTATCTTTAGGTTCTTTAAATTTTATCTTTAATATTAAATTCTATATACCTTCCTTGCTACTCACCCACTCACCTACCTATTTACCTAAGGTCTCTTGGATTTGACAACTTTTCACATGGATACCTACCAAAAACTACCCCCAAAAAGTTTGAATGATAATGAAAAAAATGTTTAAAGTCTACTTTAGATGTAGGCATTAATAGTATCTTGGCATTACATGTATGAATGGTCATTTATAAAGCTAGTTACCATCATAGTTAATGATAGGGTTAAATGTGTGGCATGTGAAATTCGAAATGTTATCTTTGTATTAGGAGACTTACCACTAAGATCTTTAACACCAAGTGTGATTGTAACATAAAAGTTTTAAATATCATTGAATTTTGAATTCCAAGATATGATCATCCTACTATTAATAAGGTAATTTTATATTTTGTCCCATTAAAATCTCCCAAATTAAACACCAAATTGGGTTCTTTGTCCATTGAGGTGATTTTGTGACGTTTAAACAATGCAAAAACTATTGAATTTTGAATCATTTTTGTGATTGACAATACAATAAAGTTTATAGGGGAATTTGGATTTTATGGTTTAAAAACATATATACCATGTTACAATATTTGCTCAATGGCATAACCCACACTAATGTACACAAATGTTAATTTTGTATCCCATGTTTATTACAATAGGTTATCCACAAATACAATCCTAATAAATCAATTGTCATCTATGAGATACTAGGTTTATGAATGCTTGTATCAAATGGTTCAAATGTCACACGACAAATGCAAAGATACAAAAAAGAAAAACAAGAGACGAGTTTCCCATTTTAGTGTAATTGAATAGTTTTTTATCTTATAAACTTATAACAGTTTCATTTTGGAAATGGTGTTGAATTGCACAATGAACATTAAACAACATGAAGGTAAATGCACATGTCATTGGCAACATCCAAACACTTATGAAAAAATTAGGCTTTGCATATTTCAAATAAATTGCAAAATGTGTAAATCAAATGTTTGAATGCTAGTTCCAAAACAATGTGCAAACTTCAAAGGATTGAATTATGGGCAATTGATCTTCATCTTGAAGGTCATTATTTCTTGCTAATTAGAATGTTGCACAAACAAGCAATCCTAAGAAAATCTATAATTAGTTAAAAGATTTTAAACATGTTTGGGGGTGGGTGAATTAGAAATTCAATTATAATCTCAAGTGAAATAATTGACTATAATTTATTGTTATTAAAACCATATTCCACAATATCCATGATATAAAATTTGCCATCAAGTGGGTAACATATGTTCCTCCAAGCTCCAATGTGCCAATTTAAACCCTCATTGGTAAAAAAAGTTTTGGAAACTTAATCTTACCATCCATCAATCATATTTTTTTATTAAAAAATAGGTGTCAATAAATACTTAAAGGTTGTATCTTATTCTTAATCACCATATAATAGATGTTCAATTGTTACTAAGATAATGAAATCATAGAAAAATGGAAGTCACAAACATGAACGACATGAATCATGAAATCATAACATATCTTAGAGAACTTGATATACACAAGTATCATAATGTAAAACATCTACATAATCAAAAAATATTTTTCAAAATAAACAAGAAGCAATTTGCATCTAGTTAATTATGTTGGTTTCATAAATGGATTCATCAAAGATGAATTCACCTTAACCATTGAAATCAACCTTCAACCACCATGATTTTCATTCATTTTCTATGAACTAAAATTAACCTATGTTTAGAATGCAAATCTTGATATGAATTTCTAAACATCCATTGCTCTATAGAAATGTCCAATGTCATTGAACAAACATATTGGTTTACATTGGTTCATTTGCACATTCACATAGTAACATAATTTTAAAAAAAATTTAGTCAATTTTTCATGTTTTTTTTATCTTTCATTAAAACAAATTCATGATATAATGGAAATGATGACAAAAGTCAATCTTTTTATTTCCTTCACAAACCTAAAAATGCATGAAAATTTCAAGGTTTGCAATGCTTCAATTTCAAATTGGAATAATTTAATGTCCATTGTCAAATGCAACACAAATTGACTCTTCCAATTCATCCCTTGCCATAATTATCAACAAGGTGTTCATTCATTTGTCAATATGTGTTCTTTCTTGTGTCGTAGTTGTTGCAAAATGTATTAATAATGTTTTTGAGCTTACTATTAGTGAAAAGTCATGGATGAAAATGAAGTTAATTTCATGCCCTCAAAAACATGCATTGAAGATGTTGAATCCTAAGAAGAACACAAATGAGATGAAACAAATCTTGCTTCCCAATTCAACATACATTTGACTCAAATGATGGGGTGTTTTGGTTTGAGGATGATTTGTGCTTGGTCAGCAACAATAACACACTCAACCAATGTCATTGATGACACAAAATGAGGAATAACTAAGAGACAAGAGTGTCATCAAGGAACAACAAAATGTCAACAAACAATAACAAGGTGCTAAAAAAGCACATTGAAAACACTTGGGGCATAAGTTATACATGAATTTTTTTCTTTTGGGCAATAGGTGGCACCAAAACATTGAGGGTTGAAGATGTTAGATATGATGTTGGAAAACACCAAGGGCATTAAGAAATTCTTAGTGGATGTTACAAACATTAGAGGTAAACACATTTTATATTTAATATGTTTTTAAACTAATGATCATTGGCCAACATGGTAAGAAAAACATTGGGGGATGTTAACAAGACCAAAAAATTATTTTTGACATAATGAAAGGTGTCAAAAAGGACATTATGAGTGCCAAAAATGTTAATGTTTCAATAAGTGAAAATTATACTTCATATTCTAAAAATAATGACAATAATTTTTGACCAATCTATATGATATTAAAGTTACAGTGTCTGTCTATCTGTCTGTCTGTCCGGGCAGTTTTTGGGCACTGCTCGGGCCAGCACGGACCTTTGTTTTGTTTTGTTTTGTTTTTTAAAAAAATAAAAATTTAATGGGTTTTGTTTTCTGTGTCAGTTAAACTGCCCGAACTTTTTTTTTTTTTTTTTTTTTTTTGTTTTTTTTTTTTTTTTTTTTTTTTTTTTTTTGATGGGTTTTGTTTTTTGTGACAGTTATTACTCGACGGGTGCATTATGCACCAGGTTCACACTAGTCTATATGATAATTGGATTACCAATGTTTGATAACTGATTATTTTTTTAAAAAAAAATTTACTTAAATGAATTTCAAGTCTATTATTGTTTTGACCTTATCTCGATTGATCATCATTAAAATAGTGCAAAATAGCACAAAGCCATTTGTTTTCCCTCCACATGGAACATGCACATTTAATTGACATATTAAGGTTCAAACTTATTCTCAATAAGTTGGAGTGAACGGAAAGCAACCATTAAATAACATTATCCTTTGGTGAATACCAAGGATATAATCTCCTCAAAGATGTACAATGTTCAGCTCAAACATGATGGCAAGGTAGAGATTTATTATGGGTATACCTAAGCTTACTACCTGATGTTGAACACCACCAAATACTTCCAATTTCCTTCCTCAATTTGGCATTTGAGTCCCAAGCTAAAACTTGATCTAAAAGCTTATACATGATCATTAACCTTACCTTTGATGAAAATGTTCAATGTGTGATTATTCTTACCCATATAAAGTAGGCATAAGATGCCTCTTCTAGGTATACCACCTTGTGATTTACAAATGTTTAGGCTTAAGATAATGTTTGCCCTAAATTCCTCCTACATGATACACACCTTATTTTCCTTCATTAAAATAGTCCAAGTTGGTCTCCAGGTCTATTACTAGACCTCTGAATTATGTTTCCAGCACCACTAATTTCACTTCTCAGCAATGCCTTTGCTATCCATCATTCAATGCCCACCCAACCACAAAACAGCAGAAATTTGATGACAGGTGTCTGCAGGAGCTAGCAAGTAGCAGCTTGGATGTACACACAGGCAGTGCAGAAGAGAAACACCAATAGCATAACTTTGATGTTTCAACAGTAAAAGGATAGGACAAACAAGCAGATTGTGTGTACAACTCCCAAGCTTTTGCTGAGTCTTTTGCTGATCTCACATTCACTTTATGCTCTTGGATCATTAGATAAGGTGTCACTTGTATAGTTCAGTACATATGCTCTGGAAACAAAAGGCCAACACCATAGTAAACTTAGAAACAGGAGACCAACAACATAGGTAAAAGAAGTGAAGAGAACAAGCAGGCAGCAGGAGGCCAAAAATGAAGCCAAAGCAGGATAAAGATCAAACATGAAGTTAGGAACCCACAACAGGGGAAAACAAAACAAAGAAGAAAACATGCACTAAGAACCAATAGAATGAAAATTTCTTATAAAAATGCTATAGACATTTCAGATCTGAAAACATATCAGCAAACAATGAACATGAAATGGAAACCCCAACCTCATGAACAAAGAAAACAAAAACCACACCAAAACTGAGGAGCAGTTTCAACAACTACAAGAGTCACACTCATGTTCAGAGACTTTAATCAGCAGCGTGTATAGTATCAACCAGCTACTGTAACATAACTATTGACTCCATCACCTGCCAGCAGTAGGTGGAGGTTACTGTCATACATTATGCAATGTAAGTTTCTGTCATGGGAGGCCATGACCAGGAAACTCAGCATTGATGCTGCCTAAAAGAGAACCCCAACAGAACCAAGAAGGAAGAGGAATAACAAAAGAGAGAAAGAAAAACCCAAACAAGACAAGGAAGAAAAACAAGATGGAGAAATTCAAGAGCATGATCTATCAAGGACAAAGTGGGTTTTAAAAAGCTCCACAATTATGATCATTTTGAAGGTTCCAAAGTTAGTGACACAAAAAGGAAAACTTCCTTCCTTAGGATCTGAATACAATAGAAAAGTTACCACTCTTCATCAGACTCATTAAGCTTGCAATTTGTGATACACAGAACTCTTTCAAGCTACAAAGCATTAAGGACCCACATAACTGAGTTGTGACTACTCCAAATTTGGCAGAATCTGACATATTGGAATCCAGATGAAGCATCAAATCATGCAAGTACATGTTCTGGCTGAGAACATGCAAAAATGTCAGTGTTCAAGCCTTTGCAACCTTGAGATATAGCTAAATCTAAGATAATACAAGAGAAGCACCTTTGTTTCACATTGGCTTCCTCTGGATAAACTGACCTTGACTTCCTACAATCTACATCTAAATGACAGAGTGCCATGAGTTGTACAGAGAAGTGGACACCAACACTGAATTACAGGTTCATTGAGAACATAGAAGATTCACAATACATGCTGGTGAATAGGAGCTGTAAGCCCCAGAGCAGAATTCAGCAACAACACTCCTGACAAAGATAATGTCCCGTAAATTGCTCATACTGACCACCTCCTATAATAGTGTCTTCATAAGTATGGAGAACTTCTCTACGCTGATCACCTACTACAAAAGTTGACAATCACATAAGGGGTTAGATGCAAAAAACTACAACACATACACCAGTGAGGTTATAACCGACATAGTAGTAAAAGCTCTTTGACCCTGCTCTGGCCCTGCCTGGTAGCCAGCAGACAATTAACCTAACCAATGACCAATTCAAGCTCCATGTACTACTCTCTCCTTGCTATTACACTTGGAGTAAAAAAAACACAACATATTGACACCATTTTCCCTTCAATCCACAATGTACATGACCAGTCTGCGCACAATTCAGCACTCGCACCCTGATGACTTCTGTGGCCTTCCAGCGTTGATGTCAATGGTATCTGGGAGATAACTACACCCACCAAAATCACCCATATAGGTAAAAATTATATCAAAGCCTGGTATCTTGCTACAACAACAGAAAATGGGAACTGCAAATCAATTTCAAGCAACTTTCCTCTCATGTGGGGCTAACTTTTGGATAACTTACATCTCCTCCTCAGTCTCATTCTTCAAAGCATTCTTGGCTATGCATAGAAATGCAGCATCAACATTGTAATCCTCTTTTGCCGAAGTCTCAAAATAAGGTATATTCCCTTTTGAAGCACACCATACCTTGGCCTTCTTCTCAGACACCTACAGACCAGAGGATCCATTCCACAAGTTCAGGCCCCATCATCCCTGTAACCTCAAACCTCAAACCATCTGACCCAGATGTGTCAACATCATGACCCCAAACTAGGAGATGACAGTTACTTACCACTCGGCTATTACCGCTGTCCACATCCACCTTGTTACCAAGAACCACAAAGGGGAAATTCTCTGGATCAGATGGGCTTGCCTGTCCCAAGAAAACAGTCCAAAAATATATTCAGTAACCCACCCACCATAAAAAAGATCCTACACAATAAAAGAAAGTTTTTGCAGAAGAGCTTGCCTGAATGAGAAACTCCTCACGCCAATTGTCAAGGTTGTCAAATGATTTCATCACATTAACATCATAAACAAGGACACAGCAATCTGCTCCCCTGTAGAAAGCAACCCCAAGGCTCTGAAACCGCTCTTGGCCAGCTGTGTCCCATATCTGCCAGGCCAACATTTTCCACAGTCAGCTATGCGCATATGTACATCCGTACCTATATAGGTTACTAACTGCTGCTGATTCGAGTGCAACAGGAAGCAATATTCTATCCTCCAAACCCTAATCCATCTGCCCATGTCCTGGACAAGCTCTAAGAAAGTAGTGAGAACAGTGATAACCCACCTGCATAGTTACGAGCCTATCCTCAACTTGAACTTCTTTAGTCAAAAAATCTGCACCGATTGTCGCCTTGTATTGGTTGCTGAACTTCTTGTTTACATATCTGGTGAAACGCTAAGGAAAAATCTCCCCTAGACATCATTCATTCCGTACACAAAAAAATTCAAAGCAAACAAAAGACATACAAAATAAATAAAATCCCAACCAAACATAAGTTCCGCTGCAAACCCCCAAAATCTCATCCCAAATGAAAGAGTGAGTGAAGATACTGGTTCATCAACGAGGTCTTGCCCACCCTGTCGCCACAACAACAACAGCCAAATAAAATAAAATAAAATAAAATGAAGCAATCCTACAAACCCCAGAAAATCGATGGAACACCATCACCGACAACAACAACAAACGGCTCTTCAACCACCACTTTGCCAAACCCTAGAACACACGTAAAACAACACAACTGCCCCGATCACTAGGGAAATTGCCGGCATCAAAGATGATTTTAATAGCAAGAAAGGGAAACAAACACGAAATGCTTTGCTTACCCACTGTCTCCCAATATAATGACCTTCAACAAGGTCCGTTTCCGAGAAGACATGGCGAGATTGGGCTTTTGTTTTTGGTGTGTTGGACCAAAAACACACACAACGCTTTCAAGGCTCCTTTAACCCTGATCTCGAGATCCAGCAACAGCACCAACAACAGTCAGTGACTCCTTCTGCTTACTTACACTTCTTGTTCACTTGGAGGCGCTCGTGGATTGATGATGTGCACCCTTGTCGACTGCCGTGCTTGTGCGGGAATGGACAGAGAGCTATCGAGCATCGAGGAAATACGCAGCAGCGGCAGAGAGAGAGAGAGAGAGAGAGAGAGAGATGGTAGGTACCTACCTGTTGGGAGTAGGTAGGTAGGTCTTGATTCTCTCTTGCCTTTGTGCTGGCCGTCTGCGGGACAGCCAACGACCTTGCACTGCTGTCAACAGCCTCGCTTTTCTACCGACCGTACGTAGCTCTAAATGCCCAATCTTAGCCGTCCATCCTTCAGAAAAGTTCGGACCAGTGATTTTATTTAAAAAAAATTTTTTGGCGAAATTTCACACCATGACTGGCGAAAAAAAGAAAGCGGTTGCAATTCATAGTTTTTTACGCTTGCGAAATTTGGCGATTTTTTTTTTCCAGAAAATGACAAATAGCACGAAATTTTAGTGATTTTTAAGGGATTTTTTTTTCACCTTTTTCCGAAATAGAAATAATTATATTAGACCTAGGCACTTCCTAAGTCGCCACTTGTAGTAACAGTAGTACTTGTGTAAAAGATGCTACTGGCTACAGCCCACCTAGGACAGTCGCCATTAATGGTAATTAATGATGGGGGGATCCTTGCCAGTGGATGTACTTGAGGAATTTGAAAAAAAAAAAAAAAAAAAAAACCCTAGTTGCCGATGGTACCTACAAAGTGGGGGTTTTTAAATAATAATTAATAAATAATTTTAAAATGAGCCCATGTTGCCAGCCATGTTTAGGTAATAATATAATAGTAATGAATAATAATAGGTTCTAGCATGTCGCCAACAGGTTGCAGAATTCCTAAACTTTTCTACTTTCCTCTCTAACCTGTAGCCAAATTTGGCTAAGCCCTCTTTTAGATCGGTCACCAACACACCTACCTAATGAATTCCGAGGAAAAAAAAAAAAAAAAAAAAAACTGAAACTGCTTGAGACCAGCTTTTTTTGGCTATATATATAGCCAAAACTAGAATTAGAAACTAAGACTGCTAAAATTATCAAGTGTCTTTTTGTGATTTCAATATAGCCAGAGTGCAACCAATTTTTTTATATATAAATCATCAGATTTCTACAAATGGGTTTCAAGTAGGGTAGCCAAAAATAGACGAGGATGGTTAAATTCTTTTATATTTTAATATTTAGCTTCTAGCCAAATCTGGCTAAATCTTTCCATGGATGATCGCCACTTTGGAGACATCACAAAAAATTGACAAACAAATCATTGAGCCTTCCCACTAGGGATATTGTATATGAGTGTATTACATGTTTCCGATTTTTTTCTGCACTATGGAACACACCGCTAGAGCAGATTCTGGTTCCTGGTGAGTCAATAGAGTGTCCAAGGCTGAGACCTAGGGACAAATTCTATGACAGAATGCACCCTAAAGGTGTATTGCCTGCTGTAAAGGACCCTAGGTAGATTATAAACTGGCATAGGTAAGTAGGAGATGAAAGAATTAGGAGTGACCCCGGTAACAAAAAAATGATGAAATCAGCCACCATTGCCAATTCTGCCATTTTCTACACCTAAAACAACATTCCAAGAATTGCCCTTTTTTTTCACACCCACATCACTAGATTTGGACTAAGTTGATAGTTAAAAGGTTTAGGGTTTAGGGTTTATCCTAGTAAAAATCTACAAATTCATCCAAACACCTCATCATTTATTAAACATAATTGCAAGATGTTTCTTTTTGTTATATCTTTATAGGGATGCTCACCAATGAGGCTACTTCATAAACTTTGAAAAATAATAAAAAATTCCTAACTTACTTACTTGTAACCCAAGATACAAAAAACAATTTCAATTTTTGTTAGTTGAAACTTTTACAATATAAAGATTGGATTTAGAAAGTTCATCAAACTCTCTCTCGAATTTTATGTTTATAATTCAAAAGCGAATTTTATGCGTCTTTTCCATTTAACCAAGTCCTCATACTCACATTTTGCTCAAATTCCTCTTGAACTTGATTACAACTAAAGCATTGTAGAAAAAGGAGATGGAATTCTAGAAGGATAATGGTGGTAGCAAAAATGCTTACTGTTGGAACCTTCCAAAGTGTTACATGAAAGCTTTACATTCGTCCTTATTGTTTTATGTTGTTATCTGATGTTTAGACATAGATTAGGTTTTTTCTGAATGTTGTGAACAAGTTTAAGGTTTGGGGGGGCTTAATTTCTTCTAATGGGGTGGTGGGGATGCATGTTAAGAAAGGCTTGCATTGGTTTGCTTAATAGTGTTTTAATCATGCTATGGTTTCAAGAAGTGTGCAGAGTTTATGCTAATGGCTCAAACATTGTTTGATAGAAGGTCATTCGAAAAATGTGTGCCACAACTAAGGTGAGAACATCATCAACCAAGTTGTGGCCAAAAAAGGCAATTCCAATGGAAGAAAGTATCCAAGAGTTCTTGGATTGTTAAAAGGGGAAGCCCCTTCAACACCATGAAACTTTCGCCAAGTCAAATTTTGTCATTTGGGTTCTCTTGTAACTACACAAGGTTCTTACTAGAGGTCACCAAATGGCAAGTAAATGTAAACTAAGAAATAATAAAGGTAAAAGATGTGATACTTACAAGACCACATATTAATTGCTAGTTTTGAGGGGCCTTCAAGTCCTAATTGACACACTTGAACCAAAATTAAGTTTGGGGGAAGCAAAGTGGTCCATGATTGTTCCTTGGCTTTATGTTGTGAAAATTGATGGGGCAAAATTCTATCCAAAAGATTATAATGTTGATTCCATATAGATTAATTGGGGTCTCTCCATCAATTATATAGATACCTATATCTAGGCCTATCTAATTAATCATAATTATATCTATCTTTATCTATAGATATATATATGTATAGATAATTTATCCCTATGATATCTTATTGATAATTTGTCCAAATGAAAAAAATAGAAATTGATTCATAAAGTTCTTTCAATAATGTACAAAATTATATAATTCACTTTTTAAAAAATTTAATTCATTTCAAAAGAAAAATATTTCAATTTTTTAAGTGAATAACATTTCAATGATCATTATTTGAAAAAAAAAATTCAAACACATGATTAGAAAATGGAAAAACCATTGTGGCTAATATAAGAATTTAAAAAAAAAACCTTTCATATCTTTAAACCTTTATTTGATTTATATATATATCAGTCATATTAAATATGATGTATAAATTTAATCTCAATATCTTAATTTAAATTTCAAAAAAATAATTTAATATTAAAATATCAACTAATTTTCTGAAATTATAAATTTCATATGGTTTACAAGTTTGTAAATATTACATTTATGATAAAATTTTAATGTACAAATAAATTGTATTTTCCCCACATTTTACACTTCTATTTTAAAAGTTGTAATGTACAAATTTATTTATAATATATCATAATTTTACCATTAAAATTTATTTTGATGTATAATATCTAATTTATTCACTTAAAATATTTAAAAATTGATCATATATCAAGTTTTTTTAAAAATGTAATAAAAAAATTATATTACCTATATGTATAATATTATTCGAAATCAATTCCCTACATGCCATAGTTTTTTATATCCATTGATATTCATATTAAATGATTGATAGTCATTTTTGAATCATTGGAAAATACTTTAGGTTGTCTATGTAATGAAACATCATTTTTCCCATGTCAATGTTTGTATAGTCATTCTATAGTCATATTTGAAACTATTTTATCCTAATCATGTTTTCAAATTATATTTTGAAATCCACGTCACTTTGTCATCGATCATGGATGTCATATGGATGAAAATTTGTAATGAAAAATGATGTCATCCTTCATGTTATGATGTCATCATTTATTAATCCAATGCACCACTAATATATGACTACAATTTTTCCACATAGGATTTAAAATAATATTCTATGGAGTTTACAATCAATTGAAATATAATCATTTATGACATATAATCATTGATTTTTTGGTTGCAAAGGACATAATTTCTTCTAATTTTTTTTTAATTTCAATTTTTTTTCTTAACATGTATATTAAAAAGTTATTTAAAATGGACTTTTAAAGTTTATCAATTGCCATGTAATTCCCCATTTAACCACTGATATCACAATACATTGTCATTTGAACATTACCATATTGATTTTTAAAGAATGATATATCGACCAAAAATGAACCACCCTAGTTTGTAACCACCCAATTTGATTGTCAATCGAAATATATTTTTACGTTACAATTGTTCATGACAACATTGCAACATAACAAAAGGATTAAAACATATTAGTTTCAATGGGAATTTTTCCATGATTGTTTTCATATGCAAAAAGACAACCATAAATAATTCCATTAAAACTTTTAATTGCAATTTTTTTTAAAGTCATGTAATCTAAATTAAATTCATACATAAATATTTGGTAATAACATATTATGTTATGATAACATTAATGATAATGACCTTTTTAAGTTGTAAATTTTTTTTCCTTTGAAGATATAGTTGGGTTAAATGTTGTTTTTATCATTCTACAAGAAGAAAGTGAACTTCAAATTAATAAAAAAAATATACCATTGTTTTAGTATTGTTAAACTACATGGTATTTTAAACAAGTTTTACAAAAACAATTGTACATTCACATAAAGACATGATTATGAATCAATTTTACATTCATGGTTTATGTAATTTTAAAACATTTAAGGCATAAATAAACTATACATCAATTCTATAATAATCCAACATGAATGACATTTTACATGTTACTGTTTTTGATACTGAATGTATTTTTAATTTTGACTCCATCTATTTACAATGTATTTCACAGATGTGCTTTAATAGGGACAACCCAAGGAGAATGATAATACATACATCACAAACTGAACATCTCACGATTTAATATTGAAAATCATGCAAAATTCATTTGTTCGTAATTTGTATGTTTCACACATTGATATCGTGCATTGAAAACAAATTTGATACACATATTTAAAAAAAGATGTTAAATTCATTTAACATTCGTTGATTCATAAATTCGTACTTCATTTGTCAACATATTTATTCATGTGTCAAACATGTTCTCAACACATGCCATTCATGTGTAAAATGTACGAACCTATGAATGAACAAACTTCACATGATTTTCATTGTTAATTTGTTGTAGGATGAAAGCATAGTCAAGTAAACCAATTAGTGTATCTTTATAGGTTGAATTACAACTACCTTAAAATAGATCATGAAATTATCAAACATGTAATTTAGTTGGGTAGAAAGATTGAAAAATATGTTCTTGATTTTATGTGAAAAATATGATAAAAACATATTTAATAAATAGTTAAATAAGATTAATTATTATGAATGAAAGTAGGTGCAAGTAAGTGTCCTACTTCATAAAAGTAGATGGAAGTAGATTAAAACAATGTCCAAATCTAAAAAAATAAAATGGAAGCCTTAAAATATATCGTAGATTTTGTGAAAACATGTAATTTAGAAATGTTATATTTGATTTGTGGAAATGAAGTAAGTTTAAGACATTTCAATTTTTTATTTTCAAATGCATTATTTACACACTTTTATGATGCAATTGCTTTTCATTCTTATGAAATTTACATTCTTATGATGTTAATTGAAGCTCCATGGTTTTGCATTATGATAGGAGGAGTTCTTGAACTATTTTTATGCTTAAATGTGAAAATTACTACTTTTGAATTAGAGAAGATTACTTTTGTGGTTTACTTGATTGTGTTTTTAGCTTGCATGTTAAATTTGTGATGTACTTGGGTTATGTTGTGAAAACTACCTATGGAATTTAGAAAGGTTGGATGGGAAATAACATCAAGCTTTGGCAACCTCTCAAGTTTCAACAAGGACATTACCCAGACATTGATGCATTAGTTTTGCGTAATGTTAAAGATGGAAAAGGGTTGGGAAATGGCATTTGAAGTGAAAAATGAAATGATAGGGCAAGTGACATTAGTTTGATTGACTACAACTATCTCCCAATAAGATGCAAGTTTTGTTTTAACTCATCCCATCACATGCTAAGGATTATCAATTGTTAATAACAGCTAAAGGGAAGGGGTGGAGGGATAACAATCAAGGGAAAATGTAACAATTGAACACAAAGGAGATAATAAATAAGGATAACAAAAAGGGTGTTCAATAAAACAAATGGGGTGAATGTGTTTGAGAAATCAAATGCTGAACACATGACAAATAAAGAAAGGTTTTCAATGATGATGAACAAGAAAAAAAACAAGAGTAAAAAAAGGAAGGTTCAATTAGCTTGGGAACTAATGTCCAAACTATTGGAATTGGTAGAGTCCACAAAGAGGGTGGGGGAGTGGAGATGGGTGAGGGCTTAAACAAGTAATATAAGGTTAATAAGTCAATGAATGGGGACAAAGAGTTGCAAAGCAATATTGGAAAAGTTGTGTGGAGATAATAGAAAATAAGGAGGGCAATAGCTAGGTGGTGAGGTGTTGTGTAGTGAATGGAGTTAACATGTTCTGGCCTCCCCACAAGGTGTTGAGGATGAAAAGGTAGACACAATGTGAGTTGATGGAGGACAAAACCTTGCAAAGAGGAGAGAATGAAAATAC